>JAEEGK010018803.1_pt1 | contig 14896 bp, 11 predicted proteins | sample 8958771 | NCBI WGS metagenome assembly JAEEGK01 (sample SAMN16246547, study PRJNA631951) | gut metagenome | biome: gut microbiome; feature: rumen; material: SC-attached | host: Bos | place: Iran: Karaj | collected 2018-10 | reverse complement strand
TAAGAGTATATTAAGAGATGAAATAAATATATTAATAGATAATGGACATATTAAAGAGTTTAAGACTATGGTTTCTTCTGTAGATCATGAATTATCATTATTTGAAGAAGCTGCTAAACAATATATATCTTATCTAAATAATGAACATTTAAATATTATGAAAAATGAATGTATTTATTTTGATAAAGATAAAACTCACAATACTAAAGTTAAAAGTCATAGTGGACAAGTTCATAATGATGGAAGAAAGAATAGTATTTTACCATTTGAATTTAGAGAAGAAGCTATTAAAGTATTAAAACCTACTATGATTGTTAAAGGACAAGAGAATGTAGTAGATGATAAAGTAATAAGTGCTTCTGATGTAGTTTATTATAGTTATTTAGTAAATTTAGGTAATAATGAATATAAACTTATTATTGAACCATTTAATGGTACTAAATATACTAAGGTTGCTTATTTTACTTATGATGATGAAATGTCATATGATAAATTTAAAGAAATAGTTACTGATTATTTAACTATGAGTGAAAAAGAAGTAATTGATTCTAAGTCAATGATTAGATTAGGTCATACTAGTGATGAGAATTATTTAGCTTCTGTTTGGTATACTGTAACTCGTGATAATGAATTAAAAGTAAATCCAAATATAATAGAAAAGGTTAATAAATTAGTACCTGATACATATGAAAAAGCAAAAACTTTATAAAAAATGACTTGAAAAAGCAATAATATTGTGTTAATATATTATTGCTTTGTAAATGGCGATGTAGCTCAGTTGGCTAGAGCATCTGGTTCATACCCAGGAGGTCGTGAGTTCGAATCTCTCCGTCGCTACCAATGTGATAAGAAGCTCGAACTTTTTGTTTCGAGAGTAATAGATTACTAACTAGAAATAGTTAGTTTTTTTGTGCTTTTGAAGAAAGGATGAGTGATTATTATGTACAAGAATATAACTAAGCCTTTACTTATAAGTAAAGAATTAAAACAAAAGATAGACTTTATATGTAAGTTTGCCTCGGTTAAATATGAACTAACACCAGGAAGTATAATATCTATAACTGATACAAATATTGGATATGTAAGACCACATATACTTAAAGTTAAAGGAAATGATTATCTTATATTTGAAAACTCTGATATTGTCTTTAAAAATGGCTATAATGAGAAAATTAGATTAATTGATTTAGAAACTGAATTAAAAAGCATTGACTAATCAAAATAAATGTATATAATAAAGACTCATAAAGAAGAAAGTATCTTCGATGAAAAGGAGGTACATGATGAATAAGCGAATACACATTTATTTTAAAAATTTTATTAATAAGAAATTAAGAGGAGTCAATGCCTATATAGGTTATTGACCCTCTTTTTTAGTTTAAAAAGGAGTGAGTTATGGAAGAGAAGATTAGAATTGCTGGTATTTATATCAGAGTATCAACTGAAGATCAAGCAAGGGAAGGATTTAGCCTTCCAGAGCAAGAAAAAAGATTAAGAGAGTTTTGTGATTTTAAAAGATATAAATTATTTAAAGTATATAAAGATGCTGGAATAAGTGCTAAAAATGATAAAAGACCTGCATATCAAGAAATGTTAAAAGATATGAAAGAAGGAAAAATAAATGTCATTGTTGCATTTAAACTTGATAGATTAACAAGAAGTGTATATGATGTAGAAAAACTAATGAAGCAAGTAAATGATTCAGAATGTGAAATAGATTGTTTAGCTGATGAATCAAATACAGTTACTTCAAATGGAAGAATGATAATGAGAATAATAACATCAGTATCTCAGAATGAAATAGAAAAATGTTCTGAAAGAACTAAAGTTGGTATGGCTGGAGCAATTAAGCAAGGTCATATTCCAGCAATTTGTCCAATTGGATATAAAAGAGATAATAAAAAATTAGTTCCAGATCCACTTACAAAAGATGTTGTAATTAGAGTATTCAATTTATATGTTGAAGGACTATCACATCAAAAGATAGCAAATTTATTTAATAAAGAAAAAGTATTAGGAAAAACTAATTGGAGAGATTCATCTATTCATAGAATACTTGGAAATGAAATATATATTGGAGATTATATTCATGGAAAAAGACAAAAACATCCAACATATTATAAAAATGTAGTAGAGCCTATTATTTCTAAAGAAGTATGGGATGTATGTCAAAATCAAAGTAAAAGAAATGCAAGACACTATGAAAGAACTGCTGAATATCTTTTCCTAAACAAATTAAAATGTCATAAATGTGGATGTTTTCTAGCAGGTGCTGTTACTACAAAAACAAATGGAAATAAATACTTTTATTATAAATGTGAAAAATGTGGAACTTATTTCAAAGAAGATACTATTGAAGAAGAATTATTAGATACATTTATTAAATTACAAGAAAAAGAACAACTATTAAATGATTACTACACACCATTTATTAAATCTAAATTAGAAGATCACACAGAAGATTATAAGAAAGAACTTAAAGAATTAGATAAGCAAATGGATAGAATCAAAGCTGTTTATATAAAAGGAATATTAAAAGTTGAAGACTTTGAGCAAGAGATAAAACAAATAGAGTATAGAAAAAAAGAATTAAATAATAATATTAAAAATCAAAAGCAATATGATGATATGAATTTTACAACTGATGACTTAATGATTTTTGAAGATAAACAACAAGTTGATTATTATACAAATCCAAGTACATATTTATCTCTAATAACAAATTGGATTATGCTAAATAAAAAAGATAAACATAAATTAATATCGCATTATATTGATAATATAGAACTTGAAAGACATGGGGATAAAATAAAAATAATAAGTATAAATATGTTAAAGTCATACCTTTCAGCTCAGTTAAAAAATCATAAAGAATATGGAACACCTAATAGTTTAGAATTATTTGAAACAGATGATGGAGTAGTTGCATTAAATACAGAATTAAGAACTAGTGCTAGTGCTATAAAGTATTATTCAAAATTAAAAGCATATATGAAACAATTCACTGATTGTGAGTTTAATTATATTGAGGATTATATTGATTTAAATAATGAAGAATATTCAATAATGATTAAAGAAACTGAAAGAGTATTAAGAATTATTGCTCTTAAAGGTGATAAGAAAATAGATAAAGTAAAACTTGGTTTTATAACTATAGATTTAAACAATGTTAAAGATTTATATAGTAAAGAATATAAAGACTTTATAAATGAGTTTTCTAATGAATATAAAGACTTGGTTAGAAAGGAATTTAATAGAAAATTTAGTTTAGTTTAATTAATGGTTTCTAAGGTAACCTTAGCCACCGAAATCTTGTATGGACTTGTCCGTACAAGATATCTAGGGGGTTATATATCTTGGATGCCATGATATATATCAAAAGAAAGGGGGAATAATATATGTCAGAACTACCTTATTCATTTCATATTGGAAGTAATAAAAATAGAAAAGCAACATCAAGAAATAATGCAAAAAATAATTTAAGTAATACTACATCACTATCTAATAATGGAATACAAAATTATCAACAATTATCTAAAGTAAACAATCATGATTTTAGAAAATATGAAAATAATACAAAAGATATTTATACTTTAAAAGGAACAAATGATATTGTAAAAGATGTTAAAGATTTCTATAAAAAAGAATTTGAAGAAGCAAGACTTGAATATAATAATAAACAATCAAGACCTAGTAGAAGAATTGAAGATTATTTTGAAAATGTTAATAAAGATGAAAAAAGAGATCTTGCTTGTGAAATAATATTAGAACTTGGTAATAAAGAATATTGGGATACTAAAGATTATGATTTTAAAAGAGATATGGTTGATGTTTATAAAGAACAATTAGAAGATTTAGAAAAGTTAGTTCCAGAGTTTAAAATAACAAATGCAGTAGTTCATTTAGATGAAACAAGTCCTCATATGCATATTGTAGGTGTACCAGTAAAAGAGAATTGTAAAACTGGTCTTTCAAAACAAGTAAATAAATCTTATGTATTTACAAAAGAAAGACTTGAACATATACAAAATGTGATGAGAGAAAAGTGTATAGAATCATTTAATAAAAAGTACAAATTAAATGCAACTCTTAAAACAAAAGAAAAAGGAAGAAATAAAGATATTCATGTTAATGATATGAAGAACTATCAAGCAGTAAAAAAGCAACTTGAAGCAAATAAAAAAAGTATTGAAAAGAATAATGAAAAATTTAAAAATATGAATAACAAATCTAAAGAAATAAGAGAAGTCTTAGAAAGTCTAGAATCAAATAAATTTGGTGGATATAAAATGAATGCTATACAAAAATCTAGATTAATTGATTTAGTTAAAGAAGTTGAAAAGACATCTGCTTATTTTGAAAATTTTAAAGGTGTAATAGATAATCTAACTATAATTAATGATAATTTGAAAAGTCAAAGAGATGAAAATATAAAACTAGAAGCTAGAAATATAGATTTAATAAGGGAAAGTAATGGTCAAAGAAGTAAAATTAATGAGTTAACTGATGAAAATAATCAAATATATGAAGACTTAAGAAATAATAAAATATCTCATATAAAATTGATTACTTATCTAGCAAATGGAGTTAATAGTAAAGATGAAAAGAAAGCTAAAACATTTATGAGAATTGCAACTGAACTAAATGATAAAAGAGTTATTAAAAAGAATGAATATAAAGTAGTATTAAATCCACCAAAGATTATTAATGAAGGAGAAGTATTACAAGCACTTAAACATATTAACGAAGAGAATGAAAAAGCAGCAGAAGAATTTTACAAAGTTAGTGATAACGATTATAATATTATTTAATGATTACATAAAAACGTCGAAATTATTTAAAAATGTCTTTAATCTAAAATATATTTTAAAAATAATATACAAACATTTGTACTTATGATATAATTTTAAAGAAGGAGGTATCTTTATGAAAAAATTGGAAGATTACAGATCTGGAAATTACGTTAATGTCGATGATTATAAATCATTTATTCCAAGTGAAATAAATGAGGATTGGGTATGGAATGATAGTGAGTTAAATACATTACTTTCAAAAGCAAGTTTAGAACTTGGAAATCTAAATGGGTATGCATCTCAAATACCTAATATTGATATTTATATTCAAATGCATGTTAAAGTAGAAGCTAATAAATCTAGTAGAATAGAAGGAACTAGAACTACAATAGATGAAGATTTATCAGATGTATTAGATATTAATCCAGAAAAAAGAGATGATTGGCAAGAAGTTAAAAACTATGTTGAGGCAGTTAATTATGGATTCAAAAGAATTAATGAGATACCTATAAGTAATAGATTAATTAAGGAATTACATGCTATATTATTAAAAAATGTTAGAGGTGAACATAAAAATCCTGGTGAATACAGGAAAAGTCAAAATTGGATTGGAGGAAGTAGACCTGGAAATGCAGTATATGTTCCACCAATTCCTTCTAAATTAATGGAGTGTTTATCAGATTTAGAAAAATTTATTAATAATAATAAAATTAATACACCTGACTTAATTAAAATAGCAATTATTCATTATCAATTTGAATCTATTCACCCATTTTTAGATGGTAATGGAAGAACAGGAAGAATTATTATTCCACTTTATATGATGGAAAGAGGATTAATAAATAAACCATATTTTTATATATCTGATTATATAGAAAAGAATAAAAATGCATATTATGATTTTCTTAGTAGAGTTAGAACAAATAATGATATGATTTCTTGGATTAAATTCTTTTTAGAATGTGTTATCGAAACTGCTAAAAATGCTAGAATTAAATTTGAAAGTGTAGTTAATTTTACAAATGAAATGAATGAAGTGATTTTAAAGTTACCAGTAAAAGCTGAAAATGCTAAGAAGGTTATTGATGTTCTTTATCAAGAACCTATTATAAATAGAAAAATGATACAGCAAAGGACATTACTTAAGGATACAGCTCTTAAATCAGTTGTAAATGCACTAGTTAAAGAAGGATTACTTGTTGAAACCACAGGTTTTAATAGAAACCAAATATTTTCTTTTCAAAAATACATAGATTTATTTAAAAATTAAATCCGACCTTAAAATTTTTATAGGTCGGTTTTTTACCAAATTCCGACCTATAAAAAAATATAAGTTTTTTTAAATAAAAAAATCGACTTATAGATCTAAATAATAAATTGATAAATTTATATGAAATTATGTTTCATATTTTTTAATTAATGTATAATAAAAATGAGATTCTACCTTTGAGGGGTGTTAATATTTAATATTGAAAGATAAAATTATTAGCAGAAAGGAGAACAATATGAATCAAGAAAAAATAGGAAAATTTATTGCTGATTGTAGAAAAAGCAAAAAGTTAACTCAATTAGAACTAGCTGAAAAGTTAGGTGTATCTGATAAATCAGTTAGCAAATGGGAAACTGGAAAATGTATGCCCGATTTATCATTATTTAAACCTTTATGTGAAGAATTAAACATAACAATTAATGAATTATTAAGTGGTGAAAAATTGGATAAAAAAGATTATCAAAACAAACTAGAAGAAAATATTGTAAATATAGTAGATTATAATGATAAAAAGAGCGATGTTTTTGGATATATAATATTTAGTTTTATTGGAATTTTATCTATGATAATTGGTATTTCATTTCACAGTACAAATTTTATATTTCCGTTACTATTTGAATTGTTTGGAATATTTTTAATTCTTTTTGCATTAAACAAATTAATTGTTAATGTTAAAGTGATAACAAGAATTATTTTTATAGCATTTTTATTTATATTATTATTTTGTATTATTGAAATAGTGGATATAGGTTCAGTATCTGATGTAAAGCCTAAATTATTTTATAGTAAAAAAGTTGTTGGAGATTGTATTATATATAAAAAAATATATAACAAAAATATTATATATAAAAATAATGAATATTATGCTCAAGGAGAGAATGATATAATTAATGAATATTGTAGATAAGAATTATAGATTCTACCAAGAGTAGATTCCAATTCAATTAAAAATAATATATAATTATATTATAATAAGGTGGTTGACTATGATTAATATAATAAATTTAAAAAAAGACTATAAATCAACATCTGGAGTAGTAACAAATGCTTTAAAAAATATTAATTTAAAAATTGGTAATAAAGGATTAATCTTTATAGTAGGTAAAAGTGGTAGTGGTAAAAGTACACTTTTAAATTTATTAGGTGGTCTTGATAGTGTTAGTGAAGGTCAGATCTTAGTAGATAATAAAGATATAACTAGATTTAGTGAAAAAGAATATGATTCTTATAGAAATACATATATTGGTTTTGTATTTCAAGAATTTAATTTGTTAGAAGAATATAATGTTAGAGAAAATATTGAACTTGCTAATGAACTACAAAATCAAAAGACAGATGTTAATAATTTTAATAATATCCTTACTAATTTAGGAATAAATGAATTAAGTGATAGAAAAATAAATGAATTATCTGGTGGCCAAAAGCAGAGAGTGGCAATAGCAAGAGCACTTATAAAAAATCCAGAGGTTTTATTGTGTGATGAACCAACTGGAAATTTAGATGTTGCTTCAAGTGAACAAATATTTAATATATTAAAGAGTATTAGTTTAAATAAATTAGTTATTGTTGTTTCACATGATTTAGAAAATGCTAAAAAATATGCAAATAGAATAGTTCAAATAGAAGATGGAAACATAATAGCTGATTATAGTAATTTACCATCAGATGAAACTAATTTACAACTTAATCTTAAAAAGTCTAAATTACCAATTAGATATGCTTTTAGAATGATATTAAAAAATTATAAAACTAAAATAAAAAAATTTATAATGACAATTATTCTTACTTCGATAGCACTTGTGTTTATGGGATTTATGACAAACTTAGCTATGTTTAAGGAAAGTAGATTAGTTGCAAACAATTTAAAAGATAATAATAATCTTATTTATAGTGTTGTATATGGTAATTTTTATGGAGATGGTGGATTTAGTTCATATAATTTAAAAAAAGAAAATTTAGATAAAATTAAAGAAATAACTGATTCTATCCAAAATATTTCTTATGATTTAAATAATGGAGAAAAAGGACTAAATTTTGAATGGAGTGAAGAAGGAGAAAATTCTATTAATGATGAAATGTATGAAACTACTTTTTCAAATGTGGTAGAAATTCCATATAATTTTATAGAAGTTGAAGATGATAGAATATTTGATAATATAATTGGTAGTAAACCATCAAAAGAAAATGAACTTGTTATTCATAAATATTTAGCAGATTTTATGATCAAATTTGGTGTGAAAGATTCAAATAATAATTTATATTATCCTAAAGATTATCAAGAACTAGTTAATTCTAAAAAAGAATTAAAAATGGGTGAAAATAATGTAGTTATATCTGGAATCATGAATGATGATAATAGAGTGTTTTTGAAACATTTAAATAATGAAAAATTAAGTGATGATGATAATAATTCATTAATGGAATATTATGCTTTATCATATAGAATTTATGTTAAAGGATTTACAGATACTGCGAAATTAGATGAAAATCCTAATATTATTGAAAAAACTTTTGGTTATGTACCTGCTATAAATGGCTTAGAAGATAAAATCGAAAACATAAAAGCAATTGAAGAACCGATAATTGTTATTACTTCAAATGGAGAAGAAGAAATAGAATCTTTAAATAAAGATGAAGTTGTTATAAATATTGATGGATTAAAAGTTATAGATAAAAATTTTGATTCAGCTCTAACTAAATATATGAATGATAACAAAGATGGAGCTTACAATGAGTTATTAAATGAGTATTTAAAAGAATATTTTAGTAAAAAACCAAATTTATCAAAAGTTAAAATATGGCAATTACTAAAAAATAGTGAATTAAGGGAAGAAAAGTATTTAAATGTTATAGGGGTTTCTCTTGATAATAACACATATATAAGTAAAAGTTATATTGATGATTATAAATATGAAAAAAAATATCCAAATAGAGTTTATATATATGATAATAGTATAAGTCATATGATTAAATCTTTTGATCAAATGATATTTAATAGAAATGATTCAAATTTATCAGGAGATCATTATGTTTATATTGTAGGTCATGAACTTGAACTTGAAAATGTAATGGGACTATATAAATTTTTAAAAGTATTTATATTCATAATCACTTGTGTATTTATATTATTTATGTTCTTATTATTTAGTAATTTTATAGGACTTTCAATTTCTAGTAACAAAAAAGAAATTGGCATTTTAAGAGCAATAGGAGCAAGTAGAAATGATATTGTAAAAATATATGGATATGAATCAATAATTCTTGGAATTATATCTTGGTTATTATCATTAGTTGGATTCTATGTACTATGTGATTTTGTAAATAAATTCTTTGGAAATACTGATTACTATACATTGAATGTAATAGTATTAAATCCAATTACAATAGTTATAATGTTAGTATTTACAATATGTATTGCTATTATTATTTCAAGTTCATACATAAATAAAATATCTAAAATAAAACCTATTGATGTAATATTAAATAAAGAATAAAATGTTATTAACTGATGGAATCATCAGTTTTTAATTTTTGTATAATTAATATAACTCAAGCAATACTTCGTGTTAAATATGATAGTAATAAGCTATTATGAATGCGAAAGGAGAAGAAATATGAATCAAGAAAAAATTGGAAAATATATTTCAGAAAAAAGAAAGGAAAAGAAGATAACTCAAGAAGAATTAGCAGAAAAGTTAGGAGTATCAGATAGAGCGATATCAAATTGGGAAAATGGTAAAAACATGCCAGATTTATCATTATTTAAACCATTATGTAAAGAACTTGGAATTACTATAAATGATTTAATGAGTGGGGAAGATGTTGATGATAATAAATATATAGAGTCATTAGAAGAAAATATTGTGGATATGGTAAATGAACTTGAAAAAAAGAAAAAGAAAAAAATCAGAAGACTTATAATTATCTTTATTTTAATTGTTGCTTTTGTTATTTCTATACCATTTATAAATTATTATTATGAATTTGATGCTAAATATGATTCTAGAGTTATGAAATGTGAAATAGAAGGTAATGATATAGAGTTTGCTGCTACTGGTCAAAGTGTATTGAATATGTATCATACATGTAGAAAAATAGAAAATGAAAGCATATGCTTTTTTCATACAACAGTTAGTATATATAATAAGCAAAGAAGTAGATGGGAATATTTTGAATCTATGGCTAGATTGTTAGAAGGGAAGAAAGTCTCTTTTGGATCTATTGAAAATATTAAAGCACCTACATCAAATATAAAAGTATATTATACTGATTATTCAATTAAAAAAGTTGAAAAAGCATCAAGAAAAGAACTTGAAAACATAATTAATAATTCATACTTAATGTGTGAATCTAAAGAAATTAAACAAGGATAATTGTTTCCTTGTTTTAAATTGTTAAACTCTACGAATCGTTTATTTAATTTATTCATTTTATATTGTAAAATAATATTAGGTGATAGGAATGGATCAAGAAAAAATCGGATCTTTTATATCTAAACTAAGAAAAGAAAAAAATATGACGCAAGTAGAACTTGCAGAAAAAATAGGCGTTACTGATAAAGCAATTAGTAAATGGGAAAATGGAAGAGGTCTTCCTGATATTTCATGTTTGACTTTATTAAGTAAAGAATTTGGTATATCATTAAATGAACTTATTAGTGGAGAAAGATTAAATAAAAAAGAATATCAAGAAGTGTTTGAACAAAACATTTATAAATCTATTGAATCACAAAATAAATTTATTAATAAAATAAAAAAAATATTAAAGGTAATATTTATAATTGTATCCATCAATGTTATATTCTTAACTGAAGAGTGTATAAGGTTATATTATGGATTTGGAAGACCATTAATAGTATTTTCAAATGATATTTATATTGAAGCTGGAGAATTTTTATATCATGTATATGATGGTGGATATACAAGTTATTTATTTAGTATAAAATATTCTGAAGTTCAAAGTGAAGATGCTGGTGACTTATTTTATGTAAATAAATATGGCTTTTATTTATTTCATAATATAAAGATATGGGAACACATAGATAAAGATATACCAATATATGAATTAGTTAATGTATTAGATAAAGTATCAATGAAAATTGTTAATATAGATGATAATATTACAATTAGAATTAAAGATGAGAGTGCAAAAGATTACATTTATAATGACTGGTATAAAATAGAAATAGATACTGGTGGGTTTGGATGGACTGAATATTTTAAAAATAACAATTATTATAATAGTAGTAAAAAAGAATATAAAATAAATAATGGATATATAAATATGACAATTAATTATAAAGAAAAGTATAAAGAACTAAAAAAAGGAAAGTATAGATTGATCAAATATTTATATGATAAAAAAACAAATACTAATAAATACTTTTTTGTAGACTTTGAAATTGAATAGTTTTTTAAGGAGTATATGATGAAAAAAATAGTTAAATTTTTGATATTAATGATTTTACCTTTTATATTTTATGGCTGTAGTTTACAAGATGGAGATATTACTAATACTGAAAAAATAAGAGTTGAATCAAATATTTATAGTGAAGATGATTTAAATGAAGGCATTGAAGTTGTTTTTAAATATTTCAAAAAAGAGTATAAAGGTTGTGAACTCTTAAATATAAAATATGTTGGAGATGATAAAAACACATATGATGATTGGGCCAAAAGAAATAATAAAGAAGAATCAATTGCATTTATTTCTGATTTTATTGTTCATGATAATAGTAAAGTACAGTCTTTAAATGAAGATAAATATACTAATTGGAACTGGATATTAGTTAGAAACAAAGGAGAAAATTGGATTCTTGTTGATAATGGATATTAGGACTTGCAAATTATAGTTAAATATGGTACATTTTTATCAGTTAGTAAAATATTACTACTTATTATTTTGTGAATCTTGGTTGTTCTACACAATGCAGATTCGTACCAAATATGTAGTTAATGCGGACAAATGACTAGTTTGTCCGTTTTTATAAGGAAAAATTCGATTCCAGAAAGGAGTCGTTTTTTTGTGCTAAAAGTTCAAAAAACTAAAATTGATAAAGAAGATTTATACAAAAACATTTGATAGCGTTGAGTTTCAAAAATTTTTAAATTAAATCGAATTTAAAAAAGTAAGTGAATAAATAATTGAAATATTTTATATAATAAAATTTAATAATTATATTTAGGCATTTTAGCTATTTTATAAATAAAAAAAGCATAAAATGCTTTTTATATTTTTTCCGGTATCAATTTATTAATATATTCCAATAATTCTTCTTTAGTATATTTTTCTTTTTGTGTTAGCCATGATAAACAAATATTTATTAAACCACCTGCATAGAACCTTATTATTATTTCTAATGGTAATTGTGACTTAACAATATCTTCATTATTCTTAAGCCTTATAGCAGATTCTCTTTCAGTAACATCTATTAAAAAATCAATAAGAAATCCATTTCTATTATTTAATAATATAGCACTATATATATCTTTTTTTTCATCTATGTGATCAATTAATATGCTTAATAATCTCATTATATATTCCTTAGATGAAATATTATTTTCATAATTTTCTAAATCTTTTAATAATGATACTTTTAAATCTTCTACTAAATCATCTAGTAGTTCATATTTATCTTGATAATGTGCATAGAAAGTTGAACGATTTATTAATGCTTCTTCACATATGTCAGATATTTTTATTTTGTCAAAATTTTTATGTTTCATAAGTTTTAATAGTGTTTCAAATAATATCTTTTTTGTTTTAATAATTCTCAAATCAGTTTTTTCATTCATAAATTCCACCTCGATAGAAATTATAGAATTAATTACACAAAAAGTCAAATATCAAACAAAATGTATGATAAATATACATATATATTTTTAAAATTGTTGGATAAACATCATATATATTCTAATGTGGTGGTATTTGAATAATTAGAGTAATAAAATATTATTTCGATGTGTGTTTATGATAATTATGGGAGGAATATAATGAAAAAGATAACTAATTTAATTGTTAATGGTAGATATGTCTTCTTAACTTTATTTATAATAGTCGCTTGTTTTAGTTTGTATTTATCAACTAAAGTAAATATAAATGAAGATATAATGAAGTATTTACCAGAAACATCAGAAACTAAAATAGGTAAGGACATAATGGATAAAGAGTTTGCAAAACAGGATTCTTCTATTCTTAATGTGATGTTTAAGGGATTATCTGAAAATGAAAAAGATGATACTTTAAAAAAGTTAGAAAATGTAGAAGGTGTTAGTTCAGTTAAGTATGAAAACAATGATAAATATAATAAAGATGATTATTCATTATTTATATTAAATGTTGATGACTATGCCGATTCTAAAACCTCAACCAACGTTTATAATTATGTTAAAGATAATTTTAATACAGCTGGGATGAGTGGAACTATATATGACGAAAATAAGCCACTTTTACAATTATGGGTTGTAATACTTGCTATTTTATGTGCTATGGTAATTTTAACAATATTGAGTGATTCTTATGTTGAACCATGGTTGTATTTAATATCAATTGGAATAGCAGTATTTATTAATAAAGGTACAAATATAATGTTTGATAGTGTATCGTCAATAACTAATTCAATTGTTGCAATTTTACAACTTGCTCTTTCTATGGATTATTCTATAATGCTATCAAATAGATATAAACAAGAAAAAGCAAATCATTTAAACAAAATAGATGCAATGAAGGAAGCTTTATATCATTCATTTGCTGCTATTTCAAGTAGTTCTATAACTACCATAGTGGGTTTACTTGCTTTAGTATTTATGAGTTTTACAATTGGGAAAGATTTAGGCATTGTATTAGCAAAAGGCGTGCTACTTAGTTTATTAAGTATATTTTTCTGCTTACCAGCACTTTTATTAATCTTCGATAATTTAGTTGAAAAAACATATAAAAAATCACCTAAGTTTAATTTATCAAAATTAGGTACAAAAGTATATAAAATAAGATACATTCAAGCTTTTGCCGTAATTGCTTTGTTTATAGCAGCTTACTTATTAAAAGGTAATATAAATGTTCTATATACTGGTTCAGAACAAGATAAAGTAGGAAAGGTATTTCCAGCTACAAATCAAATAGCAATTGTGTATGCAAATGAATATGAAAAATTAATGACATCTTTCTGTAAAGATTTTGAAAAGAATGAAAATATAGATCAAGTTTTATGTTATTCAAATACTATAAATGAGAAATTAGCTTATAATGAATTAAATGACAAATTTGAAGACTTAGGTCAGGATACAAAAGTAGATGAATATTTAATAAAGATTCTTTATTATAATTACTATAATAAAGAAAACAATAATAAAATGACTTTAAATGAGTTTATTTCATTTATTAAATCAGATGTTAATAGTAATGAAAATTTAAATAATCAAATAGATAGTAAAACTAAAGATAATTTAGATTTATTAACTAATTTTACATCAAGTAATGAAATAAATAAAAAGAGAACAATTACGGATATAGCAAACATATTAGGAATGAATGAATCAGATGCTTCAAAAATATTAATTTATTATAATAGTAAGAATTTGGATACGAAAATAACTATAAAAGATTTTGTCAATTTTATGCTAAATGATGTAGCCAATGATAAAGAGTATTCTTCAAATTTAGATTCAAATACAATATCTAAATTACATACTCTACAAAAGTTTACTAATACTGATTATATAAATAAAAAAATGAATGCTCTTGAATTATCTAATATGTTTGGAATAGATAAGAATTTAGTAGAGCAATTATTATTATTTTATAGAACGACATCAGAGAGTACAAAAAAAATTTC
>JAEEGK010018800.1_pt1 | contig 14899 bp, 8 predicted proteins | sample 8958771 | NCBI WGS metagenome assembly JAEEGK01 (sample SAMN16246547, study PRJNA631951) | gut metagenome | biome: gut microbiome; feature: rumen; material: SC-attached | host: Bos | place: Iran: Karaj | collected 2018-10 | reverse complement strand
TCATTTCGGAATGGAATCTGAAGGACATGTCGAAATACAAATTGATTCTGTTGCCGATGATGGAAAACATGACGCCCGAATGGGCGGAGGCGATCCGCCAATATGTGGAACAGGGCGGATTTGTCATTGCGGAATGCCCTTTCGCTTTCAAAGACGGCGACAACTGCCTCCATGGACGCACGCCGATTTATGGTTTGGAAGAAGTGTTCGGTGCTTGGACAAACGACCGCGAAGGCCGCGAATCCGCTCCGAAGATGAATGTTTTCCGTGAGGGTGGCCCGGCGGATGTCTTCTTCTATTGGCATGAACTTCATGAAACTACTTCGTTTCCTTGGGCGGAATATGAAACGGGCACTCCCGCCATTGTTGGAAATCTTTATGGCCATGGCGATGCCTATATGGCTGGAACGGAAATCTTCCGCCAGTATTTCAGCGAACCGCAGGAGGCGACAACGGCTCTATTGGAATATCTTCTGGAGGAAATGGATGTGACACCGACGGCTCGCGTTCTCGTGAATGGCGACGATTCACCTGGCAGTCTGGTAGAGGTCGCCAAACTGGAAGGCACGGCGGGAGTCGTTTATATCATCATGAACCACAACGAAGAAGAACGTCTCGTGGAGGTTTTCCTGACGGAGAATGACTTGACGGATATGGAGACAGGCGAACCATTCGACGGCAAGGCGTTCATGTTGCCGCCGCTTGGCGCACGCGCGTTGTTCAGTACGTGGGGAAATATGAAAAAAATGGATAAGACCCCTCTGAATCGTGCTGAAGAGAAATTCTTAAATGATTTTATAAAGAAATATGATATAGAACGCCGCGCTAGAGAAAGCGCAGAAATATTTTTAAATGTTGACGATCCTAAAGTCTATAAATCTTTAAAAATTAGCTTTGATGTTTTGAATCCAGAAAACTTGAGGCTTGCTGATAAAATTGGTTATGCCTTAGGTAAAGAAACTGTGATTACAAAAATATATGTTTTAGAAAATAATCAAAGAAAATTTGTATGTGTTAATCAATTCACCAAAGATGGCGAAGAAGTTGAAGCTTGGTTGGATGACCTTGATGAAAAAAAAGTATATATAGGTCTCTAGTTGATGTAACTAATTATGATTACTCTGAATTTTAGTAATTTGAAGTTATTTATATGTATGTTTCGTTGCATTGTAATAGGACGTTACGGCTTGTTTGAGACTAGTTTTTATCTAAACTGAGAGATTGGTTACGTCAACTAGATACTAGCTATATATTAATAAATCAATCTATGTGTTATAATATGTATTAGAGCATCTTGAGGAATTGGAGACGAAACAGCAGGCGGAACGCAAGGCGTATTTTGAGAATCCTGTGAATGCGGAACGTCCATTGCGGACAGTTGGCGGCACGCGCGTTGTTCGAAGAGAACTAACCATTGAAAGAGTGGTCAAAAATGAATATTTTAGGCGTGATGACTTGTCAAGACAGAACAAACCATTACCTTAATAATACCTTTGATGACGAAGGAAATCGTTAAAATCGGAAATAGAAAGGACAAACAAATGGCAAACAAAAAAGAGATATTCGCTGACGGTATTGGCCAGATCCATTACGCGGGCAACATGGTTCGTTTTGATTTCGTGACGTTGCAACCAGCCGAAGACGGCAAGGCGCCGGTCGCCGAGCCGAACGTCCGCATCATCATGCCGCCACAGGGCTTCCTGACGGCCTTCAATTCGATGCAGCAGCTGATTGACAAATTGATTGAAGCTGGCGTCCTGAAGAAGAACGACAAGGCTGGCAAATAAACAGATCATTTTAAAAGAACAAGGCGCGGAAACGATGCATTCGTCTCCGCGTCTTTTTTTGTGTATGGTTGTTTTTAATGGGACATCTGGGACATCTGGGATATCTGGGACTGAAATGAATTTCTTTACGGAAGTTCCTGGAATGGCGAAAGTAGCAGATTTGGCGACAGGGCGAGGGCGCATTGCAACGGTTTCGCGGCGTATTTCGTGCCGTCGTACGAAAGCGTGAAGACGTGCGTTCCAGCCTCCAAATGGAGCGGGCGGTTGGGGCCATCGCCGCCGTAGCTGTTGTTGCCAAGGAACGTCCATTGCGGGCGGTTGGCGGCGCGCGGGCCGTAAGTCGTGATTCTCTTCGGCTCGCCATCGGCATACGCTTTCGTCATACCGCCTGGAATGGAGCTGTCGAAAAAGGCGTGGAGATAGTAGTCGCCAGCTTTTTCTAATGTAAACGACAACAGCCACTTATCGTCTTTTTGTATAACCTTGCCTTTCACGACGCCATCGCGGTCTTTTGCAAGCAAAGCAGCGTCTGGCTGCGAATCGACATGGACGGTCACATGACGGGAGAGGCCGTCTAGCGTGCGGATGAGCACGACGGCACGGTTGAGGCGGGCCTGTGTGATTTTCGTTTTATCGACGGATACCGTCAGTGTCAATGGTTTGCCGGGTTGCAGCACACCCGTGGATGGCGAAACGGAAATATATGGATTTGTGGTATTTATACGGATGGCGAAGGGCTGCGGCTTGGTCATGTTCGCAGATGGCAGGAGCCTGAAGGACGCCGTGCCGTACGCTCCATTATTATATGGTATAAAGAGCTGTTGCACATTCGTTGTGAACGGCAATGGACGGTAGGGCATCGGGAATTCTTCGGCAGATTGGAAGGCACCGAAATCTGGCTTGTCATCCAATAGGAAGTTTGGAATCGGTTTCGCCGCGTTGCATCCGATGGAGCCCTTCGTTAAGTTGTAAAGACCTGCAGTTGCGTTTGTAAACGTTGGGATTCCGATGACTGCATGCTGTTCTTGTTTGAAGTCGTTTTGAACCTTTTCGACGTTTTCGCGGTCGCGTTCAACGTCGTTTCCAAAGAGACTGTAGTCGCTTTTCGCATTGTAATCGCGGTAATAGGATGTCGAAAAAACGCCGCAACCGGACATCAAATTGTTATAGGCGATGCCTTTGACGAGCCCTGGAAAGCGTTCGGGCCCATGGCCTTTTGAGCCGCCGAAGCCCGAAAATCCGCCGCCGCTGACGAGCGTGTTGTTGAAGAAGAAAATCTGCCCTTTGCCGGAATCGGAAAAGACGTTTTTAATAGTTGCGCCTTTGATGCCGTAAACATCGCCCATGTCGGCAATTAGGTTTTGGAAAATGTAGGATGGGCCGACGAGGCAGGGGGCTGTCGAGACACCGCAAAGGAGCTGTTCGGAGCGGTTGTAGAAGAAACGGCAGTTGGCCTGGCCACCGTCGAGCTCCATGCCGTCGTCGCAACCGAGCGTGAGGAGGTTGCCATAGATTTCAGCGTCTTGGAACGTGGATCCGTAGATGTCGCCGTTGCCGTAGCCTTCAATGGCGTCGTTCCAACGATGGAGGTCGGAACCAACGCAATCGTTGAAACGGATGGTGGCTTGTGATGTTTCGCCGATAGTCATGGCCTCCATGCCGGCGGGATGGGAGTGGAACCAACTGTTCGTCGTGCCGTTTGGATCATGGATGTAGTTCTTTTCCACAAGGATACGTTCTGTGGCGTAGATGTTGAGGCCGCCGTCCATGTTGACGACTTTCCCGTTGAGAAAATACTTTCCGTCCAGATCAGGCCGTTGTTCGCCGACGCGGCCGAAGCCTGAAAGATCGCAGTTGCGGACGATAACGTTCTGGCAGCCGATGACGGAAACGGCATGGCGTTTGCCGCCATGGACGGTCACATTGTCCAAAATGACATACTGCAATCCAGACAGCGTGAGGGCGGCGTCTTCACGCGAATCGGGCGACGATGTGACGACAAAGCCCGGTCGGGCCGTGTATCGGACATAGCCGTCCGCCGTGCCGCTTTGCGTGAACAGATTCTTCTGGTTGATGGAAGTCTCGTCTATGACGATCGTTCTGACGATGGGAACGTTTGGCGACAGCGTCTTGAAACGGCTTGTGTGGTTGCGTTTTTGCCCGTTGTCATCGACATCCAACATGACATCGTATTCTGTGTTTTCTTCCAACTTGACGATGGATCCGGCGGCGCGTTGTTCGTTGTAAATGAACGGCAACGGCAGGGCGTCATGCCATTTTTCCTCTGATGTTTTCTTGTAACGGAGCGTCGTCTCGAGTTGTCCTTCGACCTTGGACTGCAGGTTGTTGCAATAGATGGAGCAGACCGTGTAGCTTGGGATGACTTCGAAATCAGGCTTCTTTTCGACGGCGACGGGATCGTCGCCTTCGAAGAGCTTCGGATTTGCCATGGTGCCTTTTACACCATAGTAAGCCGCTCCAGCGGAAGTTCTTAGAAGAAATTGAACGGCATCCGCATCCCGTGTGTCAAAACGGACGGATAAGCGTTTCCGCCGCAAGGAGTTCTTTGGAGATGAAAGACGTTGAAGCTCCTTGCCGTCCTTATAGAGTTTGACTTGCAGATAGGCAGTGGTCGTGCGGGTGACGGTGACATCAGCACTGAACGTAAATACCGTGTTCTTAGGCAGTTCCTTCGTTACGGCATTGTAGTCGGTATCCCATGTGTGGTCGCCGACGATTTCGAATTGGAACGTTTTGTCTGTTTGTGTGATGTTGGTGGCTTTGGGCGTACCATTACGCCATTGGAGGCTGGAAAGATCGCGGACGGCAGTCTGGGCTATGAGCGAAATAGCTGAAAACAAGATAATAAGGAAAGAAGTTCTCATATAGCTCCTATGGTCGTATCATTGTGTTGCCAATGCGGGACGCCGATGGCACCTCCAGTCTTATCTGCCGTGGCGGAATACCGCGCCGAAGCCTTTCTTGTTTTGGGCTTTCTGGTATTCCGCTTCCGCCATGGCCATGTTCTGCTTCATCGCTTCGATGCGTTTTGCGTCGCACGGATGGGTGCTCATGAGATTGCCGATCGCACTGGATTTGGAATCTTGGCTGAAACGCGACCAAAATTGGACGGCCGCCTGCGGATTGTAGCCTGCTCTAGACATCAGAATCAGGCCGATCAAATCCGCTTCGGACTCGTTGCTACGGCTGAACGGCAGCATGACGCCAACCTGTGTGCTGATACTGTAAGCACTTGAGGCCAAATCACTTTGAAAGCCAAGCGCCACCAGAATTCCGCCGAACGACTGTACATAGCCCCATGACATCCGTTCGCCGCCGTGGCGGGCGATGGCATGGCCGACTTCATGGGCGACGACGAAGGCCAACTCCGCTTCATTCTGCATGACATCCATGATGCCTGAATACACGGCGACTTTGCCGCCCGGCAGGCAGAAGGCATTCTGAGTATTGGTCTGCAAAACGGTGAACTGCCAGTCGAAATCGGTCTGCCCAGAAGCTTGAGCGATGGCTCTGCCGCAATTGTCCAACGCGCGGTTGTATTCCGCATTGGTGGAGCGCGGGTATTTCTCCTGATATTCCGCGTATGACGTCACGCCGAGTTCGTTCTCATATCCTGAAGTAGTCAGCATCAACTGTTTACGACCTGTGATCGGCACGGAACGGCATCCTGTGAAACCGATGATGACAGCGAGAAGGAACAACGAGCGAATAAGAATTTTTTTCATGAGTACGATGACCTTATGATTTGAACATATTTTCTCAAACTGGAAAAATACTATAATTGACAAAACATCCTTTGCAAGAATGGAGCTTACGGCAGGCTTTCATAGCTGACTGTGCTTTTTTGATGGCTTGCAGGCGATATTTTTTTGTGAAATGGCAAGACAAAAAAGCAAAGGCAAGTATAGTAAGGTATAGAATTTTATGTTTTTAGCAATAACAGCAAAACACAGGAGACAACGATGTTTTCATTGGATCGGCGTGATTTTCTGAAAGGCATGGCCGCGTCGGCGGCGATGGCGGCGGTCGGCGGCATGAATCTGCATGCGGCGGTTCCGGAAGGCAAGAAGCCGTTGATGCGCTTCGGTGCGGTCAGTGACGTGCATATCTATTTGGATCCCAAATGCACAGACACGTGGGAGAAGACGCTGAAATGGTATGACGAACAGAAGGTCGATGCCGTTCTCGTGGCGGGCGATATCGCGGACTGGGGCCTCGTCCAGCAGTTGCAGAATTTCTCCAACACGTGGTACAAGGTATTCCCAAACGACAAAAGCACGTTGGACGGACGTCATGTCGAGAAGATTTTCGTCTGCGGTAACCATGACATCGTCGGTTGGACGTATGGCGCCCGCACGGAGGATGAACGCAAGGATCGTTATGAGAAATCCATCAAAAAAGATCCGAAGGCCGCGTGGGATCTCTGCTTCCATGAAGAGTTTCAGGGCATCTACACGAAGGTCGTGAAAGGCTACACGTTCATTGGCGGCCATTGGGGCTGGGACAACGGTATCGGCGAATACATGGAGGCGCATAAGTCGGAAATTGATCCGAATCTGCCGTTCTTCTACACGCAGCATCCGCATCCGAAAGACACGGTCTATGGACCGTGGGCGTGGGGCCATGACAATGGTTTCTCCACGAAAACCTTCTCCAAGTTCCCGAATTCCATCGTTTTGACGGGGCATTCCCACTATCCGCTGACGGATGAGTCCGGCATTTGGCAGGATACGTTCACATCCATCGGCACGGCATCGCTCCGCTATGTTGGAACTCGTTACGGCCGTGAGAATAGTGACGAAGTCTGCCGTCCGACGGAGCCCGATCTGCAGATGCGCGCCATCGGCGGTGGAAACAGCCGCCAGGGCATGCTGTTCTCCATTTACGACGACCAGATCACTATCGGCAAGCGTGACTTCTCCTGCGACAAGACGTTGGGCGAAGACTGGGTGCTGCCGTTGCCGCTCCTTAAGGAGAAGCCGTATTACCATCCGAAACGCAAGCTTGACTACGCGAAGAACCTGCCTGCATTCGCAGCGGATGCAGGAGCGCAAATCACTGTCACGGAAGCAGTTGGAAAGAATCGTCGTGGCGCGGACATCCCGCAGGTCACGGTGACGTTCCCAGCGGCGTTGAGCGGCGGCCAGACGTTCGACTACGAAGTGCAGGCGGAATTGACGTATTACGATGTGACGCGTGTCTTCGGTACGATGCGTGTTTTCGCGGATAACTACTACCGCGCGTGGGACATGCAGGAGAAGACTGTGAAGTGCGTCTTCACGCAGGCGGAACTGCCGAAAAAGGTCGGCCTGCGTTTCGCCATCACGCCAATGGACGCCTTCGGCAATCGTGGCAAGACCATCTATAGCAAGACGTTGAAGCTTGGCGAAGCCCCCGCCGCTCCCGCAAAGTGAATATCAATTGATTGGTGAACGACAAAGGGCTGTTGCAGAACCATTTATGGCAAGCAACAGCCCTTTTATATTTCTTTCTCGCCTCATGTTCATAAATGGCGAGAAATCGTTGATGAAAATTGAGATGTTATAGGATCATTGAAGAATATGGCAGAATTTCAAGACTAATATTGACAATCACCATTTGACTGTTTATAGTATGCTGTTGTTAGAAAACCATAGGAGAGTATTGCCATGAAGGATTTGACCAGCAGCATCTACATATTTGAGAAACTTATCAAAGGGAATTATCTCTATATTGACAAGACAGAGTATATCTGGCAGTTAGTCAATCATACTGGAGAATCCTATTTTCTGTCCCGTCCGCGCCGTTTTGGCAAGTCGTTGACCATTTCCACACTGAAAGCTATCTTCGAAGGGAAGAAGGAGATGTTCAAAGGGCTTGCCATCTACGACAAGCCATACGACTGGGAGCCATACCCTGTTATTCAGTTGGACATGAACGGGCGGGATTTCCGCACGCTTGAGACGATGGAAGACAGCTTTAGGCAAATTCTTCTGGAACAGGCGGATTTCAACGGCGTGCCCTTGAAGGAAACCTCCTCCAGCACGATGTTCCATGAGTTGATCAAGACGCTTCACGATACAAAAGGCGAAGTCGTCATCCTCCTTGACGAATATGACAAACCTATCTTGAACAACATCTCCAAAGAGAACTGTCGGGCATTTCTGGATGCTTTGAAGGTGTTTTATTCTGTTATAAAGGAAAAGAACAGGATGATCCGCATGGCGTTCATTACGGGCGTTAGCAAATTCTGCCATGTCTCGCTATTTTCCGAACTGAATAATTTGACAGACATTACGATGGACGTACGCTTCGCCACGATGCTTGGCTACACACAAGAGGAATTGGAGTCTAATTTTGGTGATCGCCTTGCGTCGTTCACCAGTGGTCGCGATCCAGACGAATTCATGCAGGAAATCAAACGATGGTACAACGGCTATCGTTTCCATAGCAATGCTGCAACGGTTTACAATCCCGTTTCGCTAATCAAATTCTTCCAATCTGGCGGTGAGTTTAACAACTACTGGTTCTCAACCGGCACACCGACCTTCCTGCTGGATTTGATGAAAAAGCATCGTTTCAATTTCGAAGAAGTGCTGAATACACCCGTCTCCAATTTCGCCTTCGACGCCCATGAGATAGACCGTCTGAATCCGCTGACACTGTTGTTGCAGACAGGATACCTTACCATTGATAGCGCTGTGAAGCGTTTCGGTGACACTACCTACAAGTTGCGTTTCCCAAATCTGGAGGTCAAAGGCTCATTCGAGACTTATCTGGCGGGCTATTGCAGCGGATTGTATGCCGATCAAGTAAAGGATTCCGTCTATAGACTTGCGGACGCTGTCACGGTCGGTGACGTGGATGGTTTCATGGAGACGATGAAAGTCTTTTTCGCCAAGGTCCCCTACGACGTTCATTTGAAGGACGAGAATAACTTCCACCTGCTTTTCTTCTCGATTTTCATGTTGCTCGGCATCAGTATCACGGCGGAATCCAAAACAAACCAAGGGCGAATAGACGCCGTCGCCGCGAACGAAGACTTCGTGTTCGTATTCGAATTCAAACTTGACAAAAGCAAAGAAACCGCCCTGGAGCAGATCAAGAATCGCGACTACTACCGCCGCTACATGAATTCAGGCAAGAAGATACTCCTTGTCGGAGTGAATTTCGACATGGAGCTTGGGCAGATTCAGGACTGGACATCGCAGGCTGTTTGAAGTTTTGTGCTATTGCTCCACCGTGCATATCATGGGCGATTATTTGCGCAATGCGTCCCATTTTATTCGTGGCCTGCATCGCAACATATTGTTGAAACGCTATTTATGGTAAACAATAACCTTTAGAATATGAATCTTCCGTCATTTGGACATGATGGTCAGCATTGTTCCAAACAACATGAAGAGAGTGAATAGGACTAGGAAGATAAATCCTGATTTGTTCTTTGCGGCTAGTAGCTTCAAGTTTTTGGGTAGCGCTTTTATGGGAGAAAGGCCGTCGACGAAGCGAATCTGGTCGTTGATTTCGCTTTTGTGCAGGCGTCTCATTGTGCCGTCTTGCTGAAGAAGCGAGAAAAATGGAAAATCGTAGATGTCGCGACGGAGGGCGGCGAGATAGATGATGAACGTGACGGGAATGCTCAAGACCAGCCAGATGCCGTTGTAGGAATAATGATATCCCGTCAGCGGGGCGAAACTTTTCGCCGACAGGATTTCTGGAAGTTTGCACAGCACGACGAGAAGGATTGGCAGGAGATTGAAGATGATGGCCGCGGCAATCCATTTGCAGATGCGTCCGATGGAATAAAAATGAACAGCAACGGGGCTGAGCAGGTTGTTGACGACTTCCATGAAAACTGGCGCGGGAGCGGAATTGGGCAGGACGTCGTCGCCCTCATGGTAAGTGATGTTTTCGCCGTCGCGATCGGCCCGTGACTTTTTCGTTTGGAAGAGGGTGAAGCGTTTCTTGTTAGCGTGCTGTCCGATGGCGCAGAAGGCGATGATGCCAACTATGAACGCGAGCATGAGTACACCACTGATTTGCGTCTTCAACAAGAAGATGCTACGCAATGCTTTAGCAAATGTCAACGGCCCTTCATCCGTATGGAGCATGACGCAGGAGGCAATGAAGCCAAGTATTGTGATAATCGTCGGTTCAATGAGCCAACGTTTGGAAACATACGGTTTCAGGCAGGAGACGGCGATGCGTCCCGTCTGTCCGTTTATGGCGACTTTCACATCACCTGTGAAAATGATGTATGCAGGTAGCATGACGGGAAGCGTCAGCAAATCCTCCGCGGCGGAATGGCATTCGACTTCCTGCGTCTGCATGGCTTTTTCGATGACGGGGCGGATATCGTCTTCGACTTCTTCGATGGTTCGTGTGGTAATCGCCTCTTGGTCAAGATCTTGCATTTTCACACCGTGGCCTGCGACGAGATTGAAATCGAATTCAAACAATTCAGACCAATCGAAAGGCTCCATGCCGTTGAGGACAAGATTGTCCAACTGTTTGGAGGCGTTGACGGCTGTGCCGTTTAAGTAAGTGCGGCAGACATAATAACGTGACGTGGCAAGGCGTTGCACATTGCAGACAACAGGCCCTTTAACTAGTTGGTAGGGAAGATAATAGCCTTTTAAATCATTGATTCTGCCTTGCAATGCTTTGGCTTCTGGCTTGGAGGCGTTTTTGTCGATCCATTCTCGCAGACGTTGTTTGGCTTCGTCCAATGTCAATTTGAACGGAATGACGGCTTCTGGTAGCAATGCCTGATCATTGAATTCGCTGCGAACGATGGAACTGCCGCAGAAGACGCATTGCGTAAGGGCTTCGTTTTCATCGACGGTGACGGTGGCACCACAGCCCGGACAGTGATAGACGGCCTGCGGATGCTGTCGCCATTCACGGTGATTGCTTTCCTGCTTCTGCGTCCGCCATGTGTTCAACTGTTCGAGCGATGTGGCGACTTCCGTCTGAGCTCCGCAATTGGCGCAATGGTAGTTCTGTGCGATGATGTCAAAATTCGCCGGTGCCCCGCAGGAACGGCAATGGATGGCCATCGGATTGAAATGTTCGTGTGGCATGGCGGTGCGTCAAAGTGAACGGTCATTCGTCTTTTTTGAGCTTTTCGTCAAGGAAAGCGTTGATTTCGGTGATGCCGAAAGAGCCTGTGAGGCGGCCGATTTCATAGGAGCCTAGGCGGAGGATGGCGGCGGGAGTCGTCTCCAATTTGAAGAATTCCAACGCGCCCATGTCCTCCTTCACGTTCATGAGGACGATGTTGCACTGTCCTTTGCGCGCATCCCGAAGTTCCTGCAACCAAGGCTGTTCGTCCAATTCCCCCTGACTGATGAGCAGGAGGAACGGTCGAACTTCCGCCGTGGGATTGCCGAGACCGGCGGGCTTCAGCTCGCCGGAATCGGTCGTTGGAACGACCGCCATTTTCTGCAATGACGGTTGTTCGTTGTCCTGCTGCTGTTTCGCTGCTTGAATGATCTTCTGCTGTTTGTTCATGAACCACACGGCGGCCAGAAGAACCAGCGGATAGATGATGATGCGCGGCGAAAAGCGATGTTTTCCGTATTTTTCAGGATCGGAGAATGGCATGTTATTTAGTGGCAGGGAGGTTGATGATGGCGCCGACGCGAAGGTGTTCGGGATCAATGCCTGGATTCAAATCCAGAATTTCATTGACCCGTTTGGTGTCGCCCAATTCGTGTGCGGCGATGGTGAGAAGCGTGTCGCCTTTCTTAATTTGGTATTGGAAAGGCTTGTCGTGCGGATAGGGGCGGTTTTCGCCCGTATGGCTGATCGTACCGACCTTCACGACTTCCTTCCTTGAGCCGAGGCGGAAGGAAAGCGTCTGATGCGTTTCGTCAGGACGTCCATAGTTCGTGAAAACTTCGGCGTAGAGCGTAACGGGGCCGATGACCTTCTGCGAATGGGAGCCGTAATAATCGGTCTCGATGACGTAGTCACCTTTTTTCGCATTGCGGATCATAAATTCTTCGGGGCCATAGCCTTGCGTGAAATCCGGAGAATTGCGTCCGCCCGTCGCGGTGAAGCGGTGGCTGTACATGCACTTTTCTTTGAAGGGATCGGTCACCCACAGATCCATGTCCGTCATGTCCGTGTCCCAATTGATGACGACGCGGATATCGACGTCGATCAGATGGCGGAATTCCGCGGGAATCTCCTTGATGGCGACGTTCTGCCGTTTCGCGCGTTCGGCGATACGGTTGATTTCGTTCAACGCGATGTTTTCGATTTCCGGGAAGCGGCTGTTGAACTTGTTGTTGACGATGACGAACAGCAAGTCAATGGCTTCCTGATACTTACCGAGTTCGTCGAGAACGAGCGCAAGGTCGCGATAGGACTGCGGCTCCTCCTTCGCCATGGCGAGAACCTTGCGGAAGATCTGCTCGGCGGATTCGAGTTCGCCGAAGAAACGGAGCTTGTAGCCGAGAATGCGGAGGATCTGGCGGTTTTCGAGTTCGAGTTCCGCAAGATTGGAGAGGATGGAGACGGCCGTGAGCTTGTTTTTCAATTCCGTCGCGAAGAAGTCCGCGCAGTCCATGAAGAAACCGGGGGCGTCTCCATATGTCTTGCGGAGCGCGAGATACGTCTCGTATGCTTTGTTTTTATCCGCCTTGCGGAGATCGTCCAGATATGGCGAGGAGGGTGTCCACGCCTGGATGGCGGTGCGGGCTGCGGACGGCGCGGCGGTCGTTGCCGTATCGGACTGCGCGGGAGCTTCGTTCAAGGCGACGGCACCGTCTTCCATTGGCTCAGCCATGGCGGCGGCACGTGGTGCCGCTTCGTTTGCTTGTTTTGCCATGGCTCCTTCCATTCGCATCGCACGTGGGGCGGCCGCACGCGGAGGGGCCGCTCCTACTTCTACTTGCTGTCGCGGCGCGAAAAAGCGACGGAGGACTCCAGGCTGTTCTGCAGGCGCGGGAGCGGGGGCGGCTGCGCCTGCGACAACACCATCTTCCTGCATGCGTTCTTTCGCGACGCCGACGGCGGCGAAATCGCGCTTTTTATGCCAATCGACCAATGCGTTCCAAATCTGTTTGACGTGTTCCATGTCGTTCGGAACGAGCTGGCCGGGCTCCGGCTTGTTCGTCTTGCCTTCGCGGGCGATGCGATCATCATACTGTTTGCGCATGTCCGGCAGCGTTTCCGGCGGGCGGACGCGATAGCGGACGTACTGTTCAAGCGTGTCGAGAACGAGCAGGGAGGTGTTGGGCGTCACGAGGCCGAACTGCTTGCCGGCGGCGGTGACGGTGTCTTCCGCCGCGTTGTCCGCGATCAGCGACGCGATGAGCATCTGGCCGTAATTCGTGCGGAGCAAAGAGCCTTGCGGGGCGTTAGATGTGTTCAGATTGAACGACAGCGTCTGCTGTTTTGCGGCCGATTTGATGATGATGTCCAGCTTGTGGTTGCCTTCCGGAAGCAGGCCCGCGATAGCGAGTTTGCCGGATTCAAGACGGGACTGGCATTCGTTCGCTATGTCTTTGCCGTCCAAGAAGATAGCGGAAACGGCGAGGCCGGGCGCGTTGAACGTCGCGATGGCATCATCAAGACCGAGCGTACGGAGGTCGATGACCTGTCCGCCGGTCTTCTGCGTCAGCCTGCGGAGACTGGTGATGTTTTGGTCGCGATCTTGGAAAATGGCGTTGATTTGGCGTTGCGCAAGATCGACGGTTTTCAGATCTGGCCCGAAATTGTCCAGACCGTCCGAGCAGAGGATGATGTTTGCGTTGACGGGCGTGGCGGCGATGGCGGCGGCGATGTTGGACGCGCCGTCGAACGGAATGCGTTTAATGGCGGCGATGAGTTCCTCCGGCGAGTTGAAGGTAGCGGGCTGCATGGGCCTGTCACGGAAGCCGAGCAACGTCAGCTGCCGGTTCTGCGGGAGGATCTTTTCAAGGAAGGCGAGCTCCGCGTCGTGATCGGTCTTTTCACGGGAGGCGGATGCGTCCCACAAAACGATGGATGGTGCTTCCTTCGCGGTGGCCGTAGGCGGTTCGAGCAATGCGTCCACAGCGAAATAGCAGTTGCCGTCCGTCGCTTTTTCCGCAACGGCGCTCTGCAACGGCGCGGTCATGATGGAGACGTTCAGATCTTCCGAAAGGGCGATATCCTTCAGCTCCGTTTCGGCGATATAAAGGTTCTGCCATGTATTGAACGACAGATTGGAGAACTTGCCTTCACGGACTTCTGGAGCCTTCTGGGCGGCGGCGACTTCGATGCGCAACTTAAAGGAATTCAACGGCTTCTCAAAACGAAGTGGCTGCTTGTAGTAGGTCGCGTAGTCGTTGCCTTCCTTCACGATATCGACTTTGGAGACGTATTTGACGCGGATTTTACGCGTGCCGCGGGCGGGCAGCGGATAGACGCGTGTCTTGAAGACGTTTCCGGCGGATTGTTCGACGAGGCCTGGATCGACGCCTTGCCGCACAAGCTCTTCGAAAACGACGCGGGCCTTCTCTTTTTCGACGATTACGCCGTCAACGAGCTGCCCGTTGATGTCGAGCGCGTAGCCAGAAACCGTCGCATCCGTCGGCAGCGGGAAATAGAGTTCGCCTTCGAGAATGCGCGAGTTCGGATTGAAGAACGTGAGCGTCATGGTCGTTTCCGCATGGACGCCATTGACGGCGGCGCGGATATCGACGTCTTTCACTTCGATGGGCTGGGCCTGAACTTCCGGCGGCAGTTTGATGACGATTGGTTCAATGATGATCGGCGGACGGGGGATTGGGATTGGCGGACGCGGAATGATGTTTTTGTTGTTTCCCTGCGCGAAGAGCGCCAACGATGCGATGCAGCAGACGGTGAGCAGTCTCATGATTTACCTTCCTCTTTTTGTTGGTTGAAAATAGGCCATTCAAGCGGCCTTCCTTTTACCTATAATACTATGTGTTTGCTAAAAAGCAAACGGGTGGTGCGCGGATGTTCGATTTTGCTTTTTCATATAATTAGACGAACGACCATGTGAAATCTTTTGGAAACTCATTGATTTTTTATAAAAAAGGGTGAAAATTGTGAAAACTCCTTCACTCCTCAGCAAAACTTATATGGGCTGAGAAGGTGATTTTCTAAAAAGTTTT
>JAEEGK010018798.1_pt1 | contig 14899 bp, 11 predicted proteins | sample 8958771 | NCBI WGS metagenome assembly JAEEGK01 (sample SAMN16246547, study PRJNA631951) | gut metagenome | biome: gut microbiome; feature: rumen; material: SC-attached | host: Bos | place: Iran: Karaj | collected 2018-10 | reverse complement strand
ATTATTTTTTTATTATTCGTTTTTAGTTGAATTGAAGTTAATTAATAATTAATGTAGTAATAAAATTTACAATTACAACTATATAATATTGAATAAAATAAATAATTAAAAATAAATTAATTTAATTTAATTAAACAAAGTTGAACCACCAACTCCTAATAAAATATTTTCAAGCTATAAATTAAAAAATTGTAATAAAAAATTACCAATTATAAAATATCAGAAATTAAATACTCAAACTGTAAATATAAATCCATTTTTTCATTACAAAATTAAGGAAAATCCAAGAAAAAGATTGAGTGCTTTATTTGGTTTATCAGAAGGAAATTCTATTAATTAAACAATTAAAGATACTAAATCAATTAATTCAAAAACTTTTTAAAATAATATCACATCTTTCAATAAAAAACTACATAAAAAAATTTATTCAACAATTAATGACAATGTTGAAATTAGTCAAAAAGAAAAAATATTAAAAAAATATAAAATAAATAAATTTGAATTAAAGAAACAGTTTTTAAAAAGAAAATCTGATATTGGTGTATTAAATATAAAAAAAGCTTTAAAAAATTTTCGAAATTTGGAAAAAGAATTATCAAAAGAATATTTAAAAAAAAAATAAATTTAAGTAATCAATTTGATAAGATTAAAAAACTAGAAAAAATATAAATAATAAAAGTGATTTCACCTATATTTTTTTATCATATATTTTTAGAAGTATGACCATATCTTGGAGCAGGTGCTTCTCAAGTTTCATTTGCTAAAACCATATAAATTTTTTAGGATCTGGATCAAAAGTATATAAATCATTATATACTGTATTTTTTGGTCCTTTTCCACCAAAAACAAGTATTATTCCTCCTACATAAATTGCAGAGTGATTATAACGAGGAGGAGGGATCTTTCCTGTACAATATGGTTTTATCCATTTTGATTGTTTAACATCTAGAAAATGAGTGTCGTTTAAATATACAAAACCTTCATTTTTACCTGCATAATAATGTCCTCCAAAGATTACTATACAAGAACCTACTAATGTTTCAGAATGTCCTCCACGTGCTGATGGAGGAATACCTTCAGCTATTGCTGATGCCCAGTCCCAAAGTATTTCTTCTTTTTGAGAATCTTCACTTTTTCCTGTTTTGAATCGGTTTCCATTTTTATTTTATTTCAAGAATTTGTTTTTTGTTTTTTTTAATCAATTTTAAAAATAAATGATAAATTTAAAGTGTTTAAATAAAATAATTTATTTTCAATATTACATGAAGAAATATTTTATTCAATTTTAAAATATTGATTAAATTGTATAATAATCAATTTACATTATTTTCAAATATATATACAAATTAAAGTAAATTATCAATATATCTTCTAATGAATTCAATGTCTTTCGACATAAATTTTAAATAACCTTCTTTTTCTTTATCAAGTAGACTTTCTGAAATAATAGAAGTATTAGGTGTATCTAAATTAATTTGACTATTTGAGGAACTGTCATTAATACAAAATTTATTTTTAAACATACAAGTTCCTTTTTGATAATATTTTTTAAATTCCCAAGGACCTTTAAATCTTTGTTTTCTTTCCCCTTTTTTCCATAAACCATATTTAACACTTTTCCCTTTTATTACCATTCCAATCCCATCCATTTTTCCTTCAGACCAAAACCCAATATATGCTTGAAAAGGTTTTTGTTCATAAATATAAATTCCAAAACCTTCTTTAATATCATTTTTATAAAAACCAAAATATTTTTTTCCATTTTTCCAACTAAATTCACCATAACCATTCATTATTCCTTTTAAAACTTGACCTACATAAACTTTTTCATCTTTATATGAAATCATAGAAAAACCTGTCATTTCATTATTTTCCCATTCTCCATGATAAATAGTTCCATCATTCCATCTATAAAGTCCAATTCCATGTTTTTTATTGTTTATAAATTCACCTTGATAAAATGTTCCATCTTTATTTATTTCTAATCCAATTCCATTCAATATATTATTTTTCCAATTTCCTTCTAATATTGTTCCATAATAATTTGTATATATTCCAAATCCACGAGGTTTATTATGATAATATTCACCTTCGAATGTTATTTTATTGATTGGATCAATATATTTAGAAATTCCATTTGTTTTGTTATTTACAAAAATTGAATGTAATTCACTTTTATCCTCCCATATAATTATTCCAAATCCTTCTTTTATAATAGTAGGCTTTATTATTGATTTGTTACTAGTATTTTCATTATTATTATTATTAATATTGTTAAATGATTGTTCAATAACTTTTGTTTTCCCTTTATGTATAAATTTCTTTTTTTTTAATAAAAAATAACCTTTCATTTCATCAACTGGGATTAAATTTATATTATTATTTGTAAATTGAGATAAAACACTTGATAACGTATTATCAATATTTTCCTCATTATTATTTATACTTCTTTATTTTATTTTTGAATTCTCTTCTTGAATATCGGTGTTGTCAATGTGATCATCAAAATCAATAGAATTTTGTGAAATTAAATTGAGACTTGATATTGAAATACTTTTAACTTTGTGTAATCTTTTAAATTCTAAAAAATGTTTTTTTTGATTGATATGAACAATGTTTACTTTGTATTAATATTCCTTTTTGTTCTATATAAAAATAATTATTATGAAAATTATATGATTCAAAAATATCTTCGATATTCTTCTTTTCTTTTTCTAAATTAATAATTGGAAAAATTCCCTCGTTTTCTTTTATTTTATTCTATTTAATTATATTATATTAATGAATACTTTATTACAACATGAAAAAATAAAATTTTGTGAATCATTTTCTGATGGTGTTTTATGATTGTTAATATGATTACCCATTTATTTTATTGTTTTTATTAATCTTTTTTTATAATAAAATTTTATTTTTTTTCTTTTTTTAAATTCATTTTGAAAAATAAAAAAAATTATTATATTATTTATAAATAAACTATATGATATTTTGTAGTTAAAAAAAATTCATATATTAATAATATTAAATATCTTATTCAAGAAAATAGATGAAAAAATTATTTTATTTTTTAAAAAAAGATTAATAATGCTAGCGTTGAATATAAAAATAGAAGAATAAGAAGCAAAATTTCAATTATTAATGTTAAAAACAAGATAATTACAAAAATAATCAAATGAGAGTACAAAAAAGAATTAAGTAAATTTCACAATAAACCTGTTAGTCAATTTTGAAAATTTTTTAGTTATTATAACCAAAATCATAATATTTTATTTTAATAAATATATTTAAATAAAACCCTCTTACAGTTTATTAAATATATTTTAAATTAAATTTTTTATATACTATTTGTAATTATTATTTCATGATTATTTATTGAATATCATTATTTTTAATTGAAAAAAATTAATGTTTCAATTAATAGAAATGTTTTGTGATCAAACTAAATGTTCAAATATCAATGATAAACAATAAATTAAGGAAAAAAAAATGTTTAAAAAACAAAAAATTCATAAAGTTCAATCAAAAACAGGAAAAAAAGAAATAAAAATAAAAATAATATATATTTCAAGTATATAGAAGAATGTAGAATAAGATAAAGATATACAAACCAAAAAAAACTTAATGAATGATAAGACAAAAAAAAAAACTTATAAAATTCATTTAAAATAAATTTCAGATGTGGATGTCATCTGTTCGAATCTCATCACCGACAAATTTTTTAATATAAAATTTACAATATTTGGGAAAAAAAGAAGGATATAATATTAATGATAAATTGAATAAATAATTGCTTTGTAGATATTTTTTGAGAAGATGATATATTATATAATATCTGTACTATGTAAAACAGAAAATAATACAATTCTGTTCATATAAATTTATTCTTTAGTTTCTTTTTTTCTTTTTAGACTAAAATATATTGAATAAACAAAAATTTGAAGACTTAATATCCCTTTAATATTATATCTTTACTTTTTAAAATTTATTTAAAATATTAACAAAAAAATCGAAATTTTAGTTTTTAAGGTATTTTATTTCATGGGTAATCAGAAATAAAAATTTAAATTCAATTTTTGTCAAAAAATTTAAATTAAAATTGAAATATTTAATTATTTAAATAATATAAGGGGAAATTATTTGTTATTGTTTTAATATAATTGAAATAATGAAAAGTATTTATGAATTATATTTCAATTATATTAAGAGTAGAGATTGCATTTGAAAAATAAAAAATCAGATTTTAATAAAGAAAATGATTCATTAATAATATTTTCTATAAATATATTCAAATTAAATTATTATTTCCTCTAATAATACATTAAACAATAATATTAATTGTATATTTATTAAAGTTCAATTCATAATTTTAATATTTTAGACATTAAAGAAATAAAGAAAATTTGTCAAATTTTAAAACAAAATTTTATAAAAAAATAATAAATTAATTTCATACTAATTTAAAACTTTCTAGTAATTTATTCCCAAAACAACAATATAAACATTTCCTCCTAACTCCAATAAACAATTATCAAACAATAAATATTTTAATTTTTAAAAAATAAGTTAAAATAAAAAAAAATTCTCAATAATAAAAATGGAAAACACTGAAGAAACAAAAGAAGAAAATGAATTAGAAATGAGGTATGATCACTTATATAAAAGTAAAAAAATTATCTCAAAAATAAACAGTAATTTTAGTAGGTGATATGGGAGTAGGAAAATCATCATTATTATCTAAATATGTTAAAGGAGTTGTCCCAGTATCTCCTTTACCAACAATTGCAATAGAATTTGCAACAAAAATAATTCAAATTAAAGAAGGAGGATATATAAAAGCTCAAATATGGGACACAGCAGGTCAAGAAAAGTATAAAGCAATAACATCTCATCATTATAGAAGAGCAGTTGGTGCTTTAATAGTATATGATGTTACTAAAAGATCTTCTTTTGATAATGTTTTAAAATGGTATAGTGATTTAAAACAAAAAGCTGAAAAAGAATGTATTATTGCTTTAGTTGGTAATAAAATTGATTTGTTAGATAGAAACTCAAGAAGAAGAGAAATCTCTTATGAAGAAGGAAAGATGTTAGCAACTAATAATAATATGTTATTTTATGAAACTAGTGCTTATACAAGTGTTAAAGTTAATGATGCTTTTGAAGATTTATTACAAGAAATTTATAATGAAAGAAGAAGAGTAAGTAATACTAATAAAAGCATTGGAAGCACTAAAGTTCTTTCATTAAATAATGATAATGGAAATGAAAATAAACAATGTTGTTAATTAATTTTTTTTTATATTTTGCTTTTTAATTTTATTAATAAGTTTAAATGGAATATATTTTTAAAATAGAAAAAGAAAATAAAATAAAGGATAATGAAGAGGAAATTATTAAAGAAGAGAATAAAGAAGAAAAAAAGGAAGAAAAAGAAATAGAAATTACAAATAATGTTCAAACTTCTCAAGAAATACAAAATAATAATTATGAAATCTTAAATGATTCTGAAATTATAAAAGACAGTAATTTTATTGATATTTATAAAATAAATGAAAAAATTAAAGAATATGATAAACTTTATCCAAGAAGAACTAAAAGAAAAGAAAAAATGGAAGAGATATTAGATTTAATAAATTCTCCTTTAAACTTTAAGAATAATAAAAAAAAATCACATCATTTTAATTTCAGAAGTTTTTCTTATAAAAAAACTCTTAATCCTAATTTAAATAAATCAAATGAAAAGTATGATGAAATATTAGATGAAATAAAAATGATTGGTTATGATATTGAAAAAAGAAGAGAAAATATTGAAAATTATAAATGTTATAAACCGATTAAAACTAAAACTGAAATTAATAATTTTTATAAAGGTTTTCATAGTAAAGAATTGTCAGATTTTAATCAAAAAGATTTTTCTAACTTGTTTAGAAGTTTACAATTAAAATCAAATAATTATTCAACATCTGATTGGATGAAAAGGAATAAAAAGTTAAATAAAAATGAATTTTTTTATGATAAACAAAATCAAATTGAAAATTTAATTAATATTACAAAAAATAAAAAAATAATGGATTTTTCAAAATTAAAACAGAAAAATAATAATTTAAATTTAAAAAATTTCTACAAAAATGAAATTGACAAATTTTCTCATAAATTAAAAATTAAATGATTAATATTATTTATATTATTTATAATTAAAAATATTTATTTAGATCATTTTTTTAATATATTTTAAAGTATATTATTTCTTATTTCTTTAAATATAAATTATTAAAAACTTTATTTTTCTTTTTTCTTTTTTGTTATTAAAGAGAGATTAATTAATAATATTATAACATTAAATTAAATTTTTTCATATCCTTCTTTCTCAAAAATTGAATATTTAACTTGTGATAAAAAACATAAATTTTTTTATTTTTTTAAAATCTTTTTAAGTATTTCTAATAAGAAATTTAACTTTATTTGTCTTTTTTCTTCAACATTTTTTTTATTATTTATTTTTTTGTTTTTTTATAATAAGAGAATTATTTAATTATTTAAATATAATTTTATTCATTTTCTAAAATAAATATTGTTATTTTTTTCTTTTATTTTAAAAAAATTTGTTTTTATTTAATAAAAAAATTTCTATTTATAAATATGAAATGCTTAAAAAAACAAAGATTACAATTTAATTTATAAAAGGAAATAAATTGAATTCAAACAAAGATAAACATTTTTGAATATTAAGAGAATATGATAACATCATATTAAAAATAGACAAAGACCATTTTTCAAATTATAAATCAATTCACAGACACTTTTCTTTTATTATTTTCTTTCAAAACCATTTCATTGAAACACTCTTATTTACAACTCCTCCAAGAAATTCTTTTATCTTATATATTAAAAAATAAATTATAATATCACATATTGTCTCTTTTTTACTTTAGATGATGAATAGGTTTATCAGAAAAAAATTTGTATGAAGATTACTTAGTTGATATAAATTAAAGATTCAAAGAAAAAAAATTTATTTATAAAAGACTATCAGATAAAATTGATGCTGATTTATTATGAATGAAAATATAAGTAAAAAATAGATTATATTTTTTGTTGGGATAAATTCGAAAATAAATAACTCCTTAAAAAAATAATTTAAAAAAAGACAAAAAAAAATTATTACATTTTTATAGATTTTTCCTATATATCAAGCTTTTGAAAATTTGTACTTTTAACAATACTCAACTCCTCTCATTTTCAAAAATATTATGAACTATTTAATATAGATTAATTTTTCCTTCCAAAGAAACAATTAATAATTTGCCAAATATTCAGAGAACAAATTTTAAATGAATTAAATTCTAAAAAAAGAAGAAGAAAACAAGAGCAACATATAAAGACATTAAAATTATAATTTTACCTTTATCTTATAAAGTAGATATGAATTATGTGGCTTTACAATTAATCATAATTTAAAGAATATATATAATTGTTTAGTTAATAATTTAATGATAATAAAAAAAATCTTTTAAAGGACAGATATTTAATTAATCTAAATAATATGTAAGAATTATTAGATTTAGAATGCTATAACAAAAAATCTAAAAATTGCTTTTAAAACATAAAAACGATTTTTTGGCGAAATTTTTAAATTTTATAATTCAGAAATTATTAGAATAATTATATAATCATTAATCATGAAATTGATAAACAAAATATAATTTAATAATATTAAAATTTATATTTTTTTCTTGTGAATTATTGTTGAATTTTGAAAAATCAATCAATTCTTTTTTTCTCAAAATTTAAGTGTGTGAAATAAACTTTTTTGAAATTTAAAAAATTAAAACATTGATAATTCTCTATAAGCATTTTATTCCATTTTCATCTAAATATAATTCTTCAAAAAATTCTAAATTATTTTAAATTAATAATATTAAATATAATACATTCTTTCTTTCTAAGAATGTTTATTAAAATTATCTTAACATCCATATTTTTCAGGAATTGTTTTTTAATTTTCTATTATTTATTTATTTAATATAAAAATTGAATAATTTTCTTATTATTTAGTATTTAAATAACTGATTTTTTATTTATAAATTTCTAAAAATGACTTTTCTCCAATTAAAATTATTTAAAATAATAAATAAAAAAGAATTAAAACAAAAAAATACTTATGGAATCAGAAAAACAGACAAAAAGAACAGAAGAATCAACATTCATAGAGACATCTGAAAATTTGTTCTAAACATTTCGATATCTAAAATGTTATTTTATTCCTAAAATATCATTAATCCATGAAATTCAAAATGAAAAAAAAGAAAGTATAGCGTATACTAATCACACTTGTCCAAATAATCATAATAGTAATATTCCTCTTACATTTTTAAATACATTTAATATTCCAGAAAATTTTATTAAAATATGTTAAATATATGAAACATTATCCTTTAAATTTAGAGGAATTTACAAATGAAATTAAAACAAGAATAAAAGAAATAGAACAAATTATTGAAAGAGCTTTTGTAAAAAAATTAAATGAAGATGAAATATTGTTGTATAGACCTTATGAATGTTTTTCTTATACAACTGCAACAATTTAGTTTTTGATGAAACAAGGAAAATTTTAAAATTAAAAAATGAAAAATTAAAAGAAACAGATATTATAGAATTAAATATAGGAGGAACAATAGAAATAATAACAACAAAAGGAACATTATTAAAATATCTGAATTCAATATTATCATTATATTTTAACAGAATAATAAAACTTCCAAAAAAAATGGAAAATATTTTATAGATAGAAATGGTAAAAGTTTTATATTAATGTTACATTATTTAAGAAATTCAACACTTCCAATATTTAATAATATAAACTAAGAAAGAGAATTTTTTCAGAATTAAATTTTTGGAAAATTCCTTTAATAAGAAAAAAAATTCAATTTGAATTTGATATATTTACATTAGATAAATCTAATAGATTATTAAAGAAAAATACAATAAATCATGGAGTAGTATTTATTAAACAAGTATTAAATTCATATAATCATATTTAGAATTTATTTCCAATAAAAATGTCTATAGATTTTATTTTGGTTTTAATCATATTGAAAATAGTTTTTTAAAGTATTTAAATAAAAAAATATATTAATGAATTAGAAATTAAATGTAAAAATATTGAAAAATTAATAGTACATGAAGATTAAAATAAAATTCAATTAAATAATATTAATATAAAATTTAAATGATAAAGAAGAATTAATTAAAAAAGAAATAAATGAAAAAGAAACATTTAAATAAAATATTAGAAAGTAAAATAATAGCATTGAAAAAAAAATTAGAAGAAATTATTCAAATAAAAAATCAAGAATTATCAACAAAAAAAAAAACAGAAACAAAAGCAAATTTACAAAGAATAGATTAATAATTATTAAAATGTATAAAAATATTTTATTTATAAAAGAAAAAGTGAAAATAAAAATTTGTCAAAAAAAAATAAAATTATTATATTAATTTTCTATTTTTTCAAAATGTTTATAAGATTCATTCATTCATCATCTACACAATCTTATTTTTTTCTTGATAATTAATAGAATATTTCCCTTTACTTCTATTAATTCTTGAAATACAATAAGAATATTCTTTATATAATTTAACTTTTCCTTTTCCAATTATATAGATAATAATATATTTGTAAGGGTATTTAACATAATTTCCATGATAAATATGTCCTAATAATTCATTGTATATGATTTGATATATTTGTCTTTAAAAATAATCTGAAAATGAAAGAAAAAATAAAAATGAATTAAAATTTATATTTTCCTTAAAAATCCATTTTTAAAAAATTACATAAGAAAAAAATAATTTAAAAAATTAAATTCCATTATTTTTTTATATAAAATAAAAAATAAAAACTATTAATTCGAAATTAAAATATATTTATAAATTATTTAAAACTTTTTATTAAATTATTTCTTTTTTATTTTCATATTTAATGTTAACACATGAAACTGATGAAGAAATTTATAATGTTATTAACGATGCTTTGTTATGTTTATGTGAGCAAAAGCCAAATGACCCAGTTGACTTCTTAAGTAGAAAAATGCTTGAATTAATTGGAGATAATCCTGAGTCTTTAATTAGAGAAAAAAGTGAATTTTTTGGAAAAAAAGCCGAAAACGAAATTTTAATCACAGCAACGAAATTAGCTATTAAAGAAATGTCTGATGATTTTAATGAGAATTATAAAATAAAAGAACACATTTCAAATCAAATTTATTTAGTAGAAGATTTAAAGAATAATAATTTATTAAGATGTGCTCGTTTAATTCCAAAAAAAAATTTGAATATTAATTTAAGTGATAAAAAAATTAAAATGCTTATGGAATTAGATAATCCTAATGTGATTAAGGTTTATCAAGTTTTAGAAGATGAAAAAAATATTTATATTATTCACGATTATTGTCCTTATAAAGATATTTTAACTTATTTATCACAAAATAAAGATAATCTCACAGAAGAAACAATAAGAAATATTCTTTCTGAAGTTTTCAATGGATTAAGTTACTTACATCAAAAAGGAATTATTCATAAAAACTTAACTCCAAAAAAAATATTAGTTTACAATGTTGAAGGAAGTGATTTACACATTAAAATATCAAGTTTCTTTTTAAACGCTGAGACGTTTACTAAAGGCAATTACATATTTAAATCTAAAGACATTGTAATTCCTCCTTTATATCTTGCTCCTGAATTTATAGACGGAAAATATAATAATAAAGTAGATATTTGGAGTATGGGAATAATATGTTATATATTATTCGTTGGTAAACCTCCTTTTACTGGTAAAGAACATGAAATAATTTTCCAAATTATTCATAATAAAATAACATATCCTGAAGGTCTTAATAAAATAAAATTAGCTTTTTTACAAAAAATGTTATCAATGAATCCAAACGACAGAGTTGAAGCTGATGTTTTATTAAAAGATAAATATTTCCAAGTAGGAGAAGATGAATTGGTAAATGAATTTGATATGAAATATTCAGAAGGTTTAGAGATAGTTTCTTCTCATAAAAAAAAGCAAAATAAATATAATGTTGAAAAAGACTTATTTGAAGCAATGGATTCATGGTCGAATTTTTCTATTGGTGAAACTATGAGAAGAAGTATTTTATCTTTTATAATATCTAAAAAATTATATAATGAAAGTGATACTAAATTAAGAAAAATATTTCAAGCAATGGATGTTGATCATGATGGTAAAATAGAATGTGAGGAATTGTTTTTAAAATACAGAAAATTTTTTCCTGGAACTAATCAACAACAATGGGAAAGAATTAAAAAATTTATTCAAATTGCTGATATTAATAATAATGGTATAATTGAATATTCAGAGTTTTTAACAGTAATGACATTGATGAAAGGAGATTTTGATGAAAAAATTTTAAGAAATATTTTTAATTATTATGATAAAGATAATACAGGTTATATTGAAGCAATTGATATTAAAGAAATATTTGAAGATACTGACATAACTGATAAACAAATACATGAAATGTTAGATGCTGTTGATCAAAATGGAGATAGGAAAATTTCTTTTGATGAATTTGTTGCTATAATCAATCAAAAAATATAAATAAAATAGTTTATTAATTTTATATTCTTTTTTTTTTTATTTATTATTTTTTAAATCATCACTGGCTTTTTTACTAAAAAAAACTACATCAGGGTCTTTATCATTTTCAAATTCTTTTAAATAGTTTAAACATTCATTAATTACTTCATTATTATTTAAATATAAAGCTATGTCTTTATATAAATTACAAGAACAAAATTTGACATTAGGAACTTTATCATTTTTTCCTGTTAAAATAATTTCAGGTAAAACTGTTTCTCTTAAAAACTTTTTATCATAATATTGTTTTAAATAATTAATAGAATTCATCGATGCTATTCTTAAAATATAATTCTTTGAAGATAATTTATCTTTTTGAATCGGCCACATTTGTTCTAATAAAAAAGTATTATCTACATTCTTTATTATTTCTTCAATTATTTTCCAAGAAACTTTTCTAATTTCTTCTGCGTGATCTACGAATAAAAGAATAATAATACTTAAAAAATCTTTTTTTATTTTTTCTTTAGGAATTTGAGATAAGACTTTTAATAAATTTTCAGCAATAAATAATCTAAATCTCCATTTTGGGTTTTTCATTCCTTCTTGAATTAAAGGTAATATATAATTACCCATTAAATCATTGTTTAAAGTACTAAGTAAAATTAATTGATCAATGTTTTCAACTGCAGCATATTGAACTTCATATACTTCATCTTTTAATAATTTAGTTAACAGAGGAATTATTGATTCAGTTAAAAACTTTTCATCTGATTGAAAAAATTTAATACATTTAAGTAAAGAAGAAGCAAAAACACTTCTGACATGTAAATTAATATCATTTGATAAATCATTAAAAATTAATAAGAAATTTTTTTTAAAAGTTTCTAAGGAGAAATTTTCGAAAAAAATGTGAAAATTTGTCAAAACACTACATTTTACTTCTGGTTCATTGTCTTTTAAAAATAACATTAAGATAGGAACAAATTTCATTTCATTAAATTCTTGAGAAAAATAAGAACAAATATTTGATATACATTCTGAAGTTGCGTATTTAACTCTCCAACTTTTTTCACTGCTCATTATTTGAGTTAAATTTAAGATTAAGATTTCTTTTTGTTCATTTGGTAAATGCATTAAAAGTTCTTTAGTTGAATTAATTGTATATATTTTAACAATATCAACTGGATCTTTTATAAAATCATTATATAAATTAACTAACTGTTCTATTATTCTTTCTTCTTTAACTTGACAAAAATTTTTAATATTATCAGCAGAAGCTCTTCTTACACTTGGAGATTCATCATGAGATATTTCATAAAAAGCAAGGACAATTTCTCTTTTAATATCTTCATTCTTTAATTTAGGATAAACAATAGGAAATAAATAACAACAACTCATTTTTGTTTTTAAATCATTTTCTATTAATCTTTTCATTAAAGGAAAAATTTCAGTTGTTATTAATTCTTCATCAAGAGAATCAATAAGTTTACTTAAATTTTGTACACTTGTTTGTCTTACACTTTCATCGTCATTTCCACTTAAAATTTCAAGAGAACGTAAACCAATACTTGAAAAAATATTTTGTTTTCTTAAGATGAGTAATAAATTTAATAATTGATTAGAAAATTCACATAAAATTTCTTCATTTTCTTCAAAATTAAGAATAAGATCAGTTATAAAAGGAATTAATTCATCTTCAATTCTTTTTGCTCCTAGAATTTCTCCTATTTCTGTTAATTTTTTTGAAGAAAAAAGTCGTATGCATTGATTCTTTGATTTTAATGAATCAATTATTAAAGATACTTTTTTTATTTTGTTACTGGATAAATATTCTTTTGAAAAAGGAATAAGTTGGGCTTCATCACTATCATCACGTGGATATAGTTCTTCTTCCATTAAATTATAATATAAAATAATTATTATTCTTTTTTTTTAAATATTGCTTTTATTATTCAAGATTTAAAAATTTAATTTTAATTTTAAATATATTATTAAAATAAAGGTATTTTTTGTCATAAACTAATTTAAGTTTTTAATTTGTTATGTTATATTAATGCTTCTTTTATTATTTTATTTATATCTTCTTTATTCTTTGATTCCTTCTTATTAATTTATGTATAATTCCTGAAAATGAAAAAGAGAAGAAAAGCTGATTATCAGTAAATAATTTGACAAACAAATAAAATGATTGTAAGTAAAATAAACCTTAATAAAGGAAAAAAGAAATTCAAAAGTAGATAAAATTTCTTAAATTAATTTATTAATTAAATCTAGATTTTCTAATAATATTAAATTATGTTTGCCAATTCCAATTCTTTTTTCATAATATTATTTCATATTTAAAATAAGTAAAGTATAAATTAAATTTTTTTAAGCAAATAATAAATAAATTCTTAAATATATTATACTTTTTCTTAATTATAAAAAAGGAATTTTTCAAAAAAAATAAAAAATAATGATAATACAAATAAATTCTTTTTAAAGAAATAAAATGGATAATAATTATTCTATAGAACATTTTAAATTTTGACAAATACTGATAAATAATTATAAATATGATTATCAGATGAATTTTTATTACTAATAAATTCTTTAATATAATTTAAGATTTTTTGCTTTTGGTAATTGATTTTCATTGATAAATTTTCTTTTTTTCATAAAAAAGATATTTAACTCCAAATTTTTGTTTTTCTGCAAAAGATTTTGAAATTGCTTTAATAGCATAAAAAAAAATTTCACAATATATATCAGGAATTAATTTAGGAGAATATTTAGAAACAAAAAAAAATAAAAGAAATTTATTCGAAACCAAATTTTATGCAGCTTCAATTTTATTAGCAATAGATTATTTCATAGAAAAAAACTTATTCATAGAGATATAAAATCAGCAAATATGATGATAGATAAGAAAGGATATATAAAATTAATTGATTTTGGAACAAAAGGATATTCTTTTTCTTGTGATTATTGGTCTATCGGAATTTGTATTTATTATATATTTTATGGAGTTTTATCTTTTGGAAATAATTCTGTTGAAATTATAGATACTTACAAAGAAATTATTGAAAAAGAAGTTTCTTTCCCTAAATCTATTAAAAACAATGAGTTATCTCTTTATGAAAAAATTCATATTGTAACAGGTGATTTTGATATAATAATATATAAATTAATTTGGCAAAAAAGACGAAAATATTAGGTTTTGAAATAATAACATCAGAATTAATAACAAAAGATACAAATTTAAATTTTGATTTTAAGTCAACAGAATTGAAATTAATGGAAAATTTTTTA
>JAEEGK010018796.1_pt1 | contig 14901 bp, 11 predicted proteins | sample 8958771 | NCBI WGS metagenome assembly JAEEGK01 (sample SAMN16246547, study PRJNA631951) | gut metagenome | biome: gut microbiome; feature: rumen; material: SC-attached | host: Bos | place: Iran: Karaj | collected 2018-10 | reverse complement strand
ATTATCGGAGCTGGAACAGGAACTTTTGGTAACAGCCAGTTGATTCAGTATACAATCTATTATCCAAAAGGCTATACCCTCTTGAAATTCCATAGACATAGTCCTAATAACAATTCAATATTATCAAAAGCTGTATATACAATTGCAGATGTAAATTCAGATTTTTATAGCCAATGGTATCAGAATTTTGAAACCTATTATACATTCGGAATTGAAACAGGATTTTTCTTTACAAAAGATTTCTTTGGAAAAATCGGGTTGAATTATAGTAAAATTTACTGCAGCAATTATGTACAAAGTCTAAGTTCTAATCAAAATAATTTCAACTTTTACTATATGTTGAAATATGATTTTTAGGTCAGGATTTATATGGTAAGTATTGCACTTACAACCTATAACGGCGAAAAATTCTTAAAAGAACAATTAGACTCCATCCTCGAACAATCTTATTCAGATATTGAAATAATAGTCTGCGATGATTGTTCTACAGATTCAACACCTGAAATTCTTGAAGCATATCAAAAAAAAGATCCCCGTCTCATATTTTATATTAACGAAAAAAATCTAGGTTTCAAAAAAAATTTTGAAAAGTGCATTTCCCTTTGTAAAGGCGATTTTATTGCACTTTCAGATCAAGACGATGTCTGGACAAAAGATCATATAGCCTGCCTTGTTTCAAATATTGGAGATCATGATTTAATTTGTGGCAATGCTTATCTTGTCGATACTGATTTACAAAACTCTGGTATTACACTTTTTAATACTCTTGATATTGATTTTTTACCAGAATATAAAGATGCCTGGTTTTTCTACCTTATCCATCATGGAATTATTCAAGGGGCTTGTACACTTTTCAAAAGTAGTTTGCTGAAAAAAGCTTTACCTATTCCAGATTCCGTAAAATTTCATGATTACTGGCTTTCTCTGATAGCTGCAACTAACAATAGTGTAAAATATCTTCCTGATAATATTCTTTTATACTACAGACAACATGGAAATAATATTACAGATAATAAAAAGCTTCATTTTTCTGACAGAATAAAAAAAGCATTTAATAATGAAAGCCTTAAAACAAGAAAAGAAATTCAGATTAATATTCTTTCTGAATTATTGAAAATTGAAACTGATCTCGAAAAAATAAATCAAATAAATAAAGCCCTTCTCTTTTATAAAAGAAAAGGAACCTTTACCAGATTTTTAAGTATTCCGTATTTCTTAAAACATTATAAAGATATATATCTGAGTACAAACAAAAAAAGATTCATTTTCCGATTTATAAAGTTCTTTATATTTGGTCTTTAATTAAACTAGTCAATTATAAATCGTCAATAACTTTTTCTACATAATTAAATAGTTTTTCTTTATATTGTTCCGTTCCAAAACCTATTTTTATTTGTTCATGGATTTCCTGTTTTTTGTTATGAAAATCATCATATAATTTAATAATTCCGTTTATTATTTCTTCCATCGAAGTTTTGAAATTAATCTGCATACAGAATGGATAACTAATCAGTTCTGGAGTAACGGCAAAATCAGAACCAATTAAGCAAAGACCAGAAGAAACAGCTTCTAAAGCTGCCATGGAAAAACCTTCATATCTTGTTGGAAAAAAAAGAATATCGTTTTTACGATAAAAATCTGGCATTTGTGTGGAATTAAGACCTGTCTGGAGATTTGTATTTTTTAGATTTTTAAATTCATCTGTATTTCTGTCAAAATTTGTTGCAATATTAAATTTGATTTTTCTAGGTAAATCATGATTTTCTAAATATTCTGTAAGGCTTTTGAGAATATCAATTCCTTTTTTGTAACACAACGCTCCTGAAAAACAGACATTTATTTCATTAGAGTTTTTATTATTTTCTTCTGGATAAAAAACTGAATCCTGTACAAAATTATTAAGTACAAATATTTTTGATTCAGGAATACCATAATAAGAAATCAATTCTTTTTTGCAGTTTTCACTTACTGCAAGAATTCTTTTTGCTTTTTTTGCACTTACTTTTTCCATCCAGGCTGTGATTTTCAAAGATAAATTCTTTTCACTAGTCTTAGCCATTATTCCTGCTGAAGTTCCATGATGTATTGAAATATCAGCAGGATATAAAAAACAATGCCAGGAATTTGCAATTATTAAACGATCATGTTTTATAAGTAACTTAAGGCTGATTAAAACAGGTTGAACTATATTATTTAATTTACCAAAATTAAATCTAGTTTTTGTTATGAATTTTACACTATATTTTTTTGAAAGAATTTCGTTTAGATAATAGCTTACTTTTTCAACGCCACCGGCATTACTTACCCCATTCATTGAAACAATATATATATCATTTTTGTTTTTCATAAGTTATAAAATCCTGTTTTTATCGCTTAAATATGTAATATAATATTCTATACAAATGTAATTTCATACAGAGATGATAAATAAAATTTTTAAACATCTTCAGCTCTTTGAATTTTACATTTAAGACTTTATCCAGTTTTGAAATTCTTTTTATTAATTCTTTTGAAGTTTTATAATCTGTGTATTTTGCACATCTGTGAAAAACTATTCTTGCACTATCATAAGCTAAAAAGTCTATCTGGTGTTTATTCAGTAAAGGATTTGTTTCAGCAAGTTTTTCAATTTTGCTTATAGTATATAAATATGCATCAAGTATCGAAGAATCAGAATAGCCGCTGGAAATTGAAGTATCAGCAATAAGATAATTATAACACTTAAATTCATTACTGATATAAAAAGATTTTGAATTAAGAATTGTATTAATAACGAAAAAATTATCTTCAATCTGACGGCATTTATCATCAAGAATATCTGTGAATGAATCAATCAGTTCTTTTTTATATATTTTATTCCATCGTAACATGAGAAGAGGATACATTTTTTCACGAACAAAGGAATTGAATATAAGGTTTGGAATTATATCATTTTGAATTGTATTATAATCATACAGACCTGAATCAATATAATTACGATTTGATTCTGTAATTTCCCCTTTTGAATTAACTACATCATAAGCAAAGCTTACAAAATCACAGTTATTTTCATTAATAATTGAAATACCTTTTGTTATAAATCCAGCTTTATAAGTATCATCACTATCGCAAAAACCAAGATATTTTCCCTGTGCCTGTTTTATTCCGTATTTATAGGCTCCAACGACTCCACCATTTTCTTTTCTGAAAATTTTTAGGCGTGAATCATTAATCTCTTTACAAATTTCATAAGTAGGATCATCAAAGCCATCAATAACAATAATTAATTCAATATTTTTATAATCTTGAGAAAGAATGGATTCTATGGATCTTTTAATTGTCTTTTCAGCTTTATAAGCTGGCATTATAATTGATATTAATTCGTCCATATAAAAGTCCTTAATCTATTAGAATAGAGAAATAGTTCCTGCTATTCCGGCTTCAATTCCATGCTGGAAATTATTATTTATATTATTGTTATTAAATATGAATGTGTAAATAACCTGCCCTTCAATTGAAAAATGTCCATTAAACTTATAACTTCCATGGGCAGTAATTCTGTTTGTATATTGAACAACTCCGGTAAGTGCCCAGCTTCTTGCAATTGCGGCAGCTTCATCGGCACTTAATTCTCCAAGTCTATATTTAGCAGCAGGATAATAATCATAGAATTCTCTGCCATCTCTTGTAGTTTTTTGATTGAATATTCCAAAAGAGTTTTCACCATGTGCCATAAAGAGATATGAAAGTTCTGCAGACCATTTATCAAGATACTTATATTCTGCTGAAAGTTGGCCACCGAGAGAGTCTGGTCCAAATGGTGTTCCTATCCATGAACAAATTGGAATAGTTCCATTTTTTGTCATAGAGTATGATTTTCTATACATTGACCACTCTGCACCATGCTTGATATATAAAAATGGATTAGTGTAAATACCTTCGAGGACAAATTTATACATTCCACCAAACTTATCGCCATGCTGAACTTCAAGGCCAAGCTGTAATCCTATACCATCTGGAATGGAATTAGCTTCAGGTGTACCAAGTTCTGTTGGAGGCTGAATTTCTGTCTGTGCAAAAAGACCATAAATACGGATGTTCTTATAAGGAATAATATCAAACTTAATTCCCATATAAGCACAGATATGAGATTCCCCATAGTACTTATCTTCCAAGAAATCACTGTATTGAGTCCAGGATGCAAAGGAATGCATAATCATAAGAGGATTTAAGTAACGAAGTTCAAACGGCTCATTTAAAAGTGTTCCTTCAAGGATTCCGAGTTTCAGCCATTTCCACAAAGTAAAATCAATCTGATGTGTATATAAGAACTTAGTATTATCAACTTGTGTAATACCCATTTCGTATTTAAGCTTTTTACCTGAAACTCTTAAGAGTGTATAAAAATCTGTCTGGAATGTATCGTTATAAATAATACTTCCTGTTTTAGTATGACCAAACTGAAGCCCCTGGCGTGCAACATGTAAATTTACTGCAAGACCATTTTTGAAAACATAACCTATACTTGCATTTGCATTTAATGGCCAGGAGAATTCAAAATCTTCCGGTTTATAGAAAATGTTCATAAAGTTATTGTTTTCTGTCATTCCCCAGAAGTTTTTTGAAACAGAAGCCTGACAATCAATTATAGCAATATCAGCAAAATCAATATAAAGTGGTGCTCTCAAAAAAGGCTGAGTCAGAAAATTATTGTAATAATCATTTGCAGAACCATATCCTTCATTTTTTTTTGTATAATCAGTAGCATATGACCATTCAATATCTTCATTTGATTTAAACATAAAAGCCGGATGAAGTTGAATATTAAAACCAACCTTAATTGGCTTCATATCAATTGTAAATTTCTTTTCATTCAAATATTCATTTATGCGGTCATAAATTCTTTTTCCTGAATAAGAAAGTTTTTCATAATCAATATAAGAAAGACTCTGTCTTATTTCACCAACTGAAAGAGGTGCAGTATCCATTACCCAGGCTTCAGCACTTTCATTGTAAAGCATGTACATTGCATCATAAATCCAGTGTTCAGCAGGAATTAACTGACTTGAACTATAAGATTCTGCAAATACATTGAATGTAAAAACAGAAAGAACAATCACAAAGGTTGAAACTATTTTTTTATTTAATTTCTTAAAAAACATCATCTACTCCATTTATACATCAGAATAAGTTATATTCAAAAGAAAGGGCTCCCTGAAAGCCGTGCTGGAAATTACCTGATATATGTCGTGCATTACAAACCAGGGTATAAACAATTTCACTTTGAACTTTAATTTTTGAAGTAATATTATAACTGCCGTTCAAAGAAAACTGATGTTTACATTCAATAACCTTAGTCACAAACATATTTCTTCCTTCAGCAACTGCAAGATTCATTCCATTCTGATCTAAAGCATCCTGTGCTATGATATATTTTGTATATGGATAATAGGTCCAGACTCCTAGATCATCTTTAAACCAGGTATCTTTATCAAATAGATTAAAACCATTTTCACCATGCAGAGAAAAAAGATAATTAAAGCCGGCAGACCACTTTCCTGTCTGCTCATATTCGAATGAAAGATTTACAGAAAGATTATCCGGGCCTAAAGGACTTCCTATCCAGGAATTAACAGTTTCCCAGGTAACATTATCTGTTCGCTTTCTATATAAAGACCAGTCTGGAGCCTGTTTTACATAAAGGAAAGGCGCACAATAAACTCCTTCAAGACCGGCATTCCAATACCCGCCGAATTTAGAAGGGATTTTGAGTTCAAAGCCAAGCTGTCCACCAAAACTATCAGGATAAGACAAATCTTTTACAAAAGCATATTCATTCGGAAGCTGAATTTCATTCATGGCATAAAGACCATAAATACGAAGATACTTTATAAGATTTATCTCAAATGTTATTCCAAGATAAGAACAACAATGGCTTTCATTATAATAATGATCTTCTGTTAGTGTTGAAAAATCCTTCCAGAAAGCAAAAGAATGGAATACCATTGTCGGATTCAGGAATCTGATTTCAAAAGGAGCATTTACAAGAGCTCCTTCCATAATTCCAATTTTTACTTTTTTGAAAAGGCGTACATCAAACTCATGCCAGTAAAGGAATTTATTTTTTTCAACCTCAACAATATCCATAGTGTATTTTACATCATGCGAATAAACGGCAAGCTGAAAATATCCGTCTGTTTCAAAGGTATTATTATAGATAATACTTCCCGTTTTAGTCTTACCAATTTGCATTCCCTCTTTACCGATATTTACGTTTACACCCCATTTTTCGAAAGTTACACCAAGAGAACCATAAGCAAAGCGAGGAAATAAAAACTCATACTGGTCTACACCAAGCGGAATATTTGTAATATTTCCAGAAGCATTTGAATATTTTCTATTTTTTCCTAAAAAGAAATCACCGCCCAGGGCAAAATATTCTGAAATACCAAGATTTCCTTCTGCAGAAAGCGGATTATTTTTATAATAATAATTATATGTCCAATCAATCTGATCATTAGATTTATAGCAGAGCTCCGGAGCAATTTTTATTCCTAAACCTGCTTTAAAAAAATTATTTGGAAAAAAAGTTTTAGTTGTATATAAAAAATCATGTATTCTGTCATAGACGATTTTACCAGAATCTGAAAGAAGATCTCTGTCGTATTCGTTAAAATACATTTTGATTTCTCCAACCGTAATTGGAGTATTCGTACAAAAATTACCTTTACGAAGCTCTGAAGAAAGAGTCAGTAAATCCTGATATACCCAATGCTCACTTCTAATCATCTGAGCATCACCTGAAACCTGCGAAAATAAAAGACAGTTAGCAGAAATTAATAGAAAAACTGCAAGAATTAATTTTTTCATACTTTAATTATAATGATTTTCATGATTTATAACAACTTTGTCGTATAATGTACCTTAATTCTATAAATTAATTAATAATATAGAAAACATATAGACTCTCTAACTTTTTTAAACTAAAATAGTATTTATGACTATAAGTGAATTTGATTCATACCTTACAAAGAATTATCCAAGAACAAGTTCCTTCGTTTCCGGACTTGCTTTATTTTTTGTGGATGCATTAGTTCTCATTTTGTGCATCGGATTAAGTTTCTTTCTCGTAAATATTTTTGTTCCAACTGATATTAACTTTAAATCATTCATCAATTATTCTATATATATTCCATTTATCCTTCTTTTATTCGCCTGCATTGGTCTCTATCCAGGTATAATGAATTCTCCTACTGAAGAAGTTAAAAGATTTTTCTTTACATCTTTATTCAGTTTTGCAGCAATCATTATTACTATAGTATATTCAAAAAATGAAGGTTTATATTATTCAAGAATTATTGTAAAAGACAGTGAAGATTTTGCCCTTATTATTGCATTTATTCTCTGTATTCCTATGGCTACTATAGCACTTCCAGGATTCCGCGAATTTGCAAAGCATTCCTTCTGTCATTTTAAGTGGTGGGGTGTTCCTGCTGTTATTTATACTGATGGAAACAGTGCAGATTTTATTATTGAAAAACTTCTTAGAAATAAATATTTAGGTTACATTCCTGCTGTAATTATAAATTCTAGTTACAAAGAACCTGGAAGTCATATGGGTATTCCTGTATTTCCTCCAGATAATGAAGTTCAGAATATAATCAAAACTAATAAAATCAAACAGGCTGTAATCTGTAACTATCAGAGCGATATGTCTTTTGTTAGAACCTCTTACAGATATACAATTTTCGTATCACAAAATCAGACATTTTTTACTGCTACACAGCAGATAAAAGATATTGCCGGAATTATCGCTTTTGCATCTATTCACAATCTTACTTTTAAGGGAAACCTTATTATTAAGCGTATAATGGATGTGGTTGCTATTCTGATTACAATGCCAGTTGTATTACCAGTTGTTATAATTCTTGGAATACTTACTAAATGTACATCAAAAGGTCCAATTTTTTATGGCCATAAAAGAATCGGAAAAAACGGAAAAGAAATAAAATGCTGGAAATTCCGTTCCATGTGTGTAAACTCTCAGGAAATTCTTGAACAGATTTTGGCTAATGATCCTGTAAGAAGAGCAGAATGGGAAAAAGATAGAAAATTTCAAGATGATCCTCGTGTAACTAAATTCGGAAAGTTCTTGCGTAAAACAAGTCTTGATGAATTACCTCAGTTGTTTAATATTCTCTTTGGAGATATGAGTCTTGTTGGCCCACGTCCTGTTACAGAGCCTGAATTAGTAAAATATGGAAACTATAAGGATTATGTTCTTTCTGTTGTTCCTGGACTTACCGGAATGTGGCAAGTTTCAGGTCGATCTGATACAGGTTATGAGGAACGAATTTCTTTTGATACATATTATATTCAAAACTGGTCTATCTGGCTTGATATATGGATTTTAATAAAAACTGTTTGGGTTGTATTGAAAGGTAAAGGTGCATATTAATGAAAAAAACTTCATTTCTGCTTTTAATTATTCTGCTTGCATTTCCACTTGCATCTGAATCATATAGAATTAAAGATTACGTTTTTAATATTGAAGCTGCTGGACTTAAAATTCTTGGAAAATCAAGACAGGAAGCAATCCTAAAAGAATATCCAATAGATAAGAAAAAAATTTTTTCTTCAACTGAAGAACTTGAGCAATATATAGACAATTACAAAATCAAACTCGAAAGTTCCAGATTCTTTGAAGCAATTTCTATAAATCATGAAATCCAACCTTCAGAAGAAAATGATATAAATGATGTTTATTTGACATTTGATTTAAAAGATTCTCATCATATGATTGCAATGCCTTATCCTAGTTATAGTTCAAGTAACGGGTTGGCGCTTACACTTAAAGCTAAGGATACTAACTTTCTTGGAACTTTAAGTCCAATGACTGCTGATATAAAACTTAAAATGAAAAATGGTGATATTACACCAAGTTTGTTTATCAGTTATAACTACCCTTTCAAAATAAAACCATTTGATTTTGTTTTCTTAAATGAATATGAATTAGGCTACACTGTAAGTGATGTTTTAGCTGGTTTTGAATGGAAAACAAAAACAGGTTTCACAGTATCTCTACCACTAGATAAAATTACTCTAATAGCAGGTTTTACTCAGCTTACAACAGGAAATCTTCTTTTAAAAGTTTATGATGATTATCCTTATTTTACAGAAAACTTTTTTATATCTGCTCCAATTACATTAACCGAGTTCTCAAATTACACACCTTTAATATATACTCCTACAGTTACTTATAACTGGAACTGGGATTTGAATGGTATAAATATTGAAGATGATGGTATTTCTGGTCCTGAAGTTATTTTCAGCCATTCACTTTCAAATACAAAACTCGTCTGGAAAAATCATTTTAGAACTGGTTATAGTTTTAATCTTACCAATTCATTTACATATAATCTCCAGAGAAATGATTTAATACCTTTTGTTTCATTTGAAGCAAAGGCATTCTGGAACTATAAGGCAAATGATCAAGACTACTGGGATCGTTATGGTATCTGCGCAGATCTTTATGCATTTGCATATTTTGATCTTCCTATAAACAAATATACATATGGAATTGCAATAGGTGAACGTTTACGTGGTATAAAAGATACTGAATTCTTCGGGAATATCAGACCTGCATCAACAACATCAGCAGCAATTATGCTCAGTATTGATCTTCCTCATAGTGTATTTACAACTAATTTCAAAAAAGAAATACTTAATTTTTCACTTCAATTTTCACCATTCTTTGATATGGCTCTTGTATATGACCGTGTTCAAGACAGGCTTTTTTACCCACAGGATGGATATTATTGTGCCGGTTTAGAAGTACTTGTTTTTCCTTTAAAATGGTCAAGCATTACAGTTAGAGGAAGTTTGGGAATTGATTTGAAGAATGCTGTAAAAGCGCATAACTTTCTTGAAGCAATTTCAAAAAATAAAGAAATTTTTATTGGAATCGGATTACAGTATTAATTCTGCGAGTTTCCCATATTCTCCAATTGAAGAACAGCATCACGCTGCCAGTAAACTTCCGGAGTATAACGGGCAATCACTCTTAAAAGAGCTTTAGAGAAATTCAAGCTTCCTTTTTCAGATGCATATTTTGCAAGAATATTAAAGCTTCTCCATGCTGAATTACGGCTTGCCCATTCAACAACATCATCATACATTGAAGCTTCCTGAAAAAATGATGCCAGACCTTCATATTCATAGGTTGAATTTCTTGAAATAAGGATTTCTGTAATTCTTGTAAAGCTTGTTATAGCTGCAAGTGAAGAAAACTCAAGAGCTTTATCTATTTTCTTTGCGTTATAATAATAGTCTGCAAGCTGATTATAAGCATTTATCGAATTATATGAATCTGCCCTATAAAGATTAAAGAACTTTTCCATTGAATCTTTTTTATCGACAGAAATTGTTCCAGCCATAGCACGCTTAATAGCAGGATCCTTATAGTTTTTATCCTCTGCAAGAATATTCAATAATCTTACTTCCATTTTAGGATAATCACCTTCCAGACGGCTGATATCTGCCAGCATATAAAGAATTTCGTATTTTTCATCAGGAATATCAAGAACATCAGCTTTATCTAAAGCCATACGATAGTATTCTTCTGCAAACTGATATTCTCCTTCAAGCTTATAAATATCACCAATAAGTTTATGTGCTTCAGGAAATGCTTTCGAATTTTCAAGATACTCAAGAAGATTACTGATTGAATCTTCAAAATAATCCTTACCTTTCTTTTTTAAGTAGTAATTGATTATTCCAGCAGTTTCATATTCTTTTCTGTCTTCAAGTACATTCAAAACAGGTTCAAAACGATCTCCTGCAGCCTGTACACGTTTTGCTGAAAGTGAATTTTTGACTGTATTAATTTGATTTTCTATTCTCTGTCTTCGATACAGGATTGCATCTTCTGAATATTTAAGTGCTTTTCCATAATCCTGAGCATCCATGGCTTCAATAGCATTTCTGTATGCTACAACACTTTCATCAGTTTTTTGATTTTTTTCTGCAGCAAAGAGGCTTAAACAAATTGCAGATAGTATAAAAATTAATACAGTTTTCTTCATATTCATCTGTTACAGAGTATTTAACTCTTCCTCAAATACTTTATCGGCATCTTTTGCATCTATCGTTCGTACTATTTTACCTTTTTTGAAGATTATTGCTTTATCGTTTGTTCCGGCGATTCCAAGATCTGCATGACGGCCTTCTCCAGGCCCATTAACTACACAGCCCATAACTGCAACAGTAATGTCTTTATCCATTGCAAGGAGACGGTTTTGCCAGCGGTCAACAAAGGCGTGCACATCAAAGCCAATTCGTCCACAGCGAGGACAACTTACAAGTTTTACACCACCTGCACGTTTACCACATTCCTTAAGAATATTAATTCCAGCCACTATTTCGTTTTCAGGGCTAGAAGAGAGACTTACACGAATAGTATCACCTATTCCCTGATTAAGAAGTGTTGAAAAAGCTATGCTGGATTTTACAATTCCTCCAATGAGTGGACCTGCTTCTGTTACTCCAAGATGTAGTGGATTATTATATTTTTCTGCGTAGAACTTATTACATTGTATAGTTTCGTTAACATCGCTGGACTTCATGCTGACTACATATTGATCAAATTTAAGATCTTCAAAGATGGCAGCTTCACGGGCTGCAGTTTCGCAGAGTCCCTGTGCACGTTCCATTTTTCCAGCTGCGATCTGTTCCTGAAGATCTTTAGGAAGAGAGCCACTGTTTATCCCTATTCTTATTGCAACTCCGTTTTCACGACAGGCTTCTACAACTGTTTTAGTATTTTCTACAGAACCAATGTTTCCTGGATTGATTCGGATAGCTGCAACGTTTCCCTTAAGACATTCCAGGGCAAGTTTGTAATCAAAATGAATATCAGCTACAAGCGGCATAGAAGTTCTTTCAGCAAGAAGGCAAAGCCCCTGGGCACTAGCCACATCAGGAACTGCGAAACGTACGATATCGCAGCCAATCATACTCAATTCACCGAGTTCGCGCAAAATCCTGTCCAGCTTTTCATTATCCGTGGCGAGGTCTGTAATCCCCTCTTTCCACATAGTTTGAACCGATACTGGCGCACCACCGCCAATTTTTATCTCTTTAGTAATACCCTTTCCGCCAAGAGTTACAGTTTTTGTAGTCATACATAGATTATAACAGTATTTAAAAATAAAAACCATAACCCGCCAAGCGAGCTATGGTGTAATAAGTTTATTTTACGATAATTGCCTTAAAAAGAAAAAATCTGTGGGACGCAGGCAAAATGAAAAAGAGGGTCCCAGGGTTGCGTAAAAATCAAGCGAAGCGAGATTTTTTAAGCATGGGACCCTGGGAGATTGCTTTTTCAGTTTTGCCGTTGCTGGGACCCGCAGGTTTTTATTCTTTCAGGATAAGAGTTCTCTTAATTAAGCAATTAATGAGAATACCATTGCGAACAAAGCAACAGATTCACAAAGACCTACAACCATGATGTACTGAGCGAAACCTTTTCCTGTTTCACCAAGAGCATCAGAAGCTGCGGCACCTGCTTTTCCCTGAGCAATAGCAGAGAAACACATAGCAAGACCAGATGCAATACCAAGACCAAGAGCAAAACCAGGTGTCATTTCACCACTCATTACCTTTGGTTTCATTGCAATATTCATCAAAAGGAAGCCGTAAATAGTCTGTGTAAGTGGAGCACCAGCAAATACAGTCAGGATGAATGGAGCAGGCTTGTTATTGATATAACAGCGTTTCCAAGCTCCGATTGCTCCCTGTCCGGCAATTCCAATACCAATTGCTGAACCAATAGCAGCAATACCCATACAAACAGCAGCACCAATGTAACCCCAAAGTTCCATAATTATTCTCCTTTAACCCGCTCTTTGGCGGGATTTTTACTAATTTATTTTCGATCAGCAAACGGCTGATATTTTACACCACTCCAGCTCATTCCTACGTGTGTACAGAACTCCAATGTGTTCAAACGTACACCGTGAACGATTACTGAAAGAACGTTCAAAATCATATTCAATCCATGACCGAATACAAGAAGAACGATTGCAGCAATGAACAATATTGCGTGTCCCAAAATTGGACCTGCAAGTGTATTTACAGTTTCTGAAATCGCAGCACCCGCAAGACCAACGGCCCAAAGACGGATGTAAGAAACGATATCACTGAATACGTTTACAACTCCAAGCAGAACAGAAATAATGTTCTTACAGCTTTCAAGTACAGAAGCTCCAATACTGCCTTCGTAATTTGCAAATACAAAGCTCATTGCAAAACCTACGGCAATTAAAGTAACTTCAATATATCCCACCGGCACATTGCCAATGTATCCAAGCATTGGGAATACCTGACCATTTACAACCATTGCAAGAACAACCCAGAACATACCAACCAGCTGTAACAATGAACCAAGATCTCCAAGAACCTTCAGACCTTTTTTGTCCTTAATATTTCTTACACCAGCCTTAAGATGTGCTACACAAAGCTGAATCAAAGCCAGAGAGAAGCAGAAAATCTGCAGGTTCTGGTCCTTTGTAAGACCAATGCTTGGATCAGAAATCCAAGGTACATTCCAAAGCTTATCTGCATAAGCACCAGAAATATAAGGAATTGAAAGTCCAGTAAGCCATTCAGGCAGCATATCTGAAGGAATACCAAACCATGTACAGGTTACAGCACCCCAGACAACAGTTGCCAGTGAAACCAGAAGGAATAGTCCGAATGCAGCAGGAACCTTCTTTCCAGAAAGCTTTGTTTTAAGCATCAGGAACAGAATTACAACTGCAACCAGAGCACCGTATCCTCCGTCTCCAAAAATCATTGCAAAGAAGATTGTAAAGAACAAAAGGAACCAGCCTGAAATATCAAATTCATGATAACCAGGAACAGTACCTAAGAAGTCTGTAAGCGGATAAATCAAACTTACAAACTTATTATTCTTAAGCTTTGTCGGAACCTCAGCATCTTCATCTTCAGGGTCTGCATAAGCCAGAGCCCATTCATTTGCAGAACAGCAGCGTTTGAAATCTTCAAGGTCTGCAGTTGGAACATATCCTGAAATCCATGCGAGGTCATTTTCAGTTCCTTCTTTTTCGCAGCCCATACCACTGTTTACATTCTCAAATTCAATGTCGCTTTCCAGAGCTTTTTTGAAAGCTGATATTGCCGGAATATATTTTGCATTCTCAGCATAGAAAGCCTGAATCTGATCCAGTTCTTTTTCGTCCTTAAGAATTTCTTCCTGAAGCAGCTTTGTAGAAATACGTGGTAACGGTACTTCAAAGGCTTCGGGTAAAAGCTTTTCTGGACGTCCTTCACCTGCGTTTACAATTAAGAAACGTACGGTCTTCTTGTCGTTGTTTACAAGAATAGTCTCGATATCTGGATCAATGAGACTGTATTTTTCTGCATTTATTTCATACAGCTTAAGTGCAATGCCTTTTTCGGTAAGGAAGTCTAAATCTTCATTACTTACTTCACCCCAGGCAGCAAAGCGGTCTAGCTCTGTTGTATCTGCAGAAATCTCTTCCATCAGTTGCTTTTTGCGTTCTGATTTTGCAACTACCTCAGCACACAATGAAATTACTTTTTCATCTGAAAGCTTTGGTTCAGAACCTTTCTTCTGCTTAGGAAGCTTAATTTCTCCGAGAATTGCCTCGGTGAGCATTGCATTATTTGAATATTCTTTAAAGGCTGTAAGCTTTTCACTTGCTCCATCTATTTTTTCAAGATGTACAAGACCGATTTTTCTTAAAGCCTTTAATGCCTCTTCTTTTTCCTTATTGAGAAGGACTACAGAGACTTTTTTCATTGGTTCAATCATTTGCCAGCCTCCTGTTCTTCATCAATTTTTGCCTGCAGCTTTTTCTTAGAAATCTTACTGCGTAC
>JAEEGK010018794.1_pt1 | contig 14902 bp, 10 predicted proteins | sample 8958771 | NCBI WGS metagenome assembly JAEEGK01 (sample SAMN16246547, study PRJNA631951) | gut metagenome | biome: gut microbiome; feature: rumen; material: SC-attached | host: Bos | place: Iran: Karaj | collected 2018-10 | reverse complement strand
CGATCTTGTCGATCCTCATGCCTGTTCGACTTCCACGGTGAAGCGGTCGAAGCCGACCACGTCGCCCGGGCGGATCTTTTTGCCGCGCATCGTGCATACCTCGCCGTTGACGGAGACATCGCCGCGCTGGATGAGCTCCTTTGCAAAGCCGCCGGTGTCGGTCAGCCCGGAGAGCTTCATGATCTGCTCCAGCTTGATGAACGGCGTCCTGATCGTGATTTCGATGATTTCCATTGCCTGAACCCCTTTCGAGGCGGATTATCTGCGCACCTGCACCGGCATGATGACCGCGATGGATTGGTCTCCCTCTGCCTCCATGACCTTGACGGCTCTGTCGGCTGCGGTGAGGAACATGCGGACGCGGTCGCCCTGCACTGCCTTGACGGCATCGAGCAGATAGCGGTTGTTGAAGCCGATGACCATTTTCTCACCGGTCACGGCGCAGTTGATCTGATCGTCGACCGAGCCGATGACATTCTGGCAGCTCACCAGCAGGCGGCTCTCCTCGATCTGGAAGCGCACGGCGGTCTTGTTCTGCTCGCTGATGAGCAGGGCGCAGCGCTCAAGACTGTCGATCAGCTCGCGGCGGTTGAGCAGCAGCTCGGTCTTTGCAGACTGCGGGATGCTGCGGCGGTAGTTGATGAATTCGCCTGCGAGCAGACGGGTATAGACAAAGTAACTGCCGACCTCGAAGATCGCGTGATGCTCGCCGAGGCTGATGATGCACGGATGCGCATTCTCCGCATCCTCGGTCAGCAGATGCTGAATCTCACGCAGCGCCTTTGCCGGCACGACGAATTTCAGCGGTGCCTGATTCGGCAGCGGCTCGGTGCGCAGTGCCATGCGATAGTTGTCGAGTGCGACCATATTCAGCATGCCGTTCTCCGCCTCGATCAGCTCGCCGGTGAAGATCGGCTTGGTCTCGTCGAGCGAAACGGCATAGATGGTCTGGTCGATCATATTTTTCAGCAGGCTCTGCGGAACGGTCGCGCCCTGATTGCGCTCGACGTCGGGCAGATCGGGATATTCGTCTGCCTGCATGCCGGCGAGCTGGCATTCGGTGCCGCTGCCGACGATCGTGACCTTGAGGTGGTCGTCGGTCGTTACGGAGAGCACGCCCTCGGGCATCTTGCGGACGATCTCGGAGAAGAGACGGCTGTCCACCAGCAGCACGCCCGGCTCGTCGACCGCAGCCGGAATCTCCGTGCGGATGCCGAGCTCAAGGTCATAGCCGGTCAGCTCCAGATGCTGCCCATCGGCACAGAGGCGGATCGCAGCAAGCGCCTCCATCGGTGTCTTGGCACTCGCTGCCTTGGCAACATTCGGGAGCACCTCGCAGAGTGCGGATTTGTCACAGGTGAATCGCATGGTATCATTTCCTTTCGTGCCCGATCCGGTTTTTCACAGCGTTGCCGCGAAGGCAGATCAGACAGGTTATAGGTATTTCAGCAGTAACAGCAGGGGGTGTTGAATTGGGGAGAATGCTTTGCGGCGAACAGAAAAATGCCGCAGCACCGGAGAAAAGCCTCTGAGTGTTCGCACGGATTTTTCAACCGCGCGGAGGGGGAGGAATCGTGGACAAGTTGAAGGACTGCCCGCACGGTTGATGCTGTGGAATGCGGGGGTAAAAATGTTGAAAAAATGGTTGAAACTGTGAATACATCGAGTATAATCCGGGCTTTTCAACATTTTGAGGCGCTCCGGAGGGGAGAGAGAGGGAAAGTCACGTAAATACGGCTTCTGTTTTCAACCCCTGATTCAACACTTGTTGAAAATTCAAAAATCAGAACATTTGCTCCGGGGAGAGTTTCTGCAAAAATATCCGCATGGTTGAATTTGTCAGAACGGGTCGATGCCCTTCCGAATCGGTGAAATGCACAACGAAGTGGAAAACCGGAGCACAATATTTTGTGTCGGGCTGCGGGAAATCCCCGCTCATCTTACAAAAAACGGGATTTCCGGGGATCGCGTCGGTGCAGCGTATTTTTCTGTCACCGTCTGCCGTCGCGGATGGTCTTGATGATGGACTCGATCGCGTCGCGGAGATTGGAGTCCTTCTCCATCTGCTCCTGCACATTCTTGCACGAATATACGATTGTCGAGTGATCGCGCCCGCCGAACTCCTCGCCGATCGAATTGAGCGGCATATTGGTGATCTCGCGCACAAGGAAGATCGCGACCTTGCGCGCGCTCGAGATCTGTGCGGAGCGCTTCGAGGAGCGGATATCGTCCGGCGTCACGCCGTAGAGATTCGAGACCTCCTGAATGATGTGCTCGATCGTGACCGGGGTCGGCTGGTCGTCCGTCAGGATATCGCGGATGACCGACTGTGCCATCGCGATCGACGGGGAGGAATTTGCAAGCTGCTTCAGCGCCTTCAGCTTTTTGACGGCGCCTTCGAGCTGGCGGATGTTGGTCTTGAGACGGTTGGCGATGAACTCAGCGACATCGTCCGGGATGTTGAGCTCTAAAAGCTCTGCCTTGCGGCGGATGATTGCCACGCGGGTCTCAAAATCCGGTGCGGAGATATCCGCGACCAGACCCCATTCAAAGCGGCTGCGCAGTCTCTCCTCCAGAACGCGGAGCTCCTTCGGGGGACGGTCGGAGGTCAGCACGATCTGCCGACCCTCGCTGTGCAGCTTATTAAAGGTGTGGAACAGCTCCTCCTGCGACTGATCCTTGCCGCTGAGGAACTGGACGTCATCGACCAGCAGCACGTCTGCATTGCGGTATTTCTCGTGGAATTTGGTAGTGTCCTTCTTCTGGCGGATCGCCTCGATCAGCTCGTTCGTGAAGGTCTCCGCCGTGACATATACGATGTTGAGGTCGGGATTGCGCTCCTTCATCTCGTGTGAGATCGCGATCAGCAGATGCGTTTTGCCGAGCCCCGAGGGACCGTACATGAACAGCGGGTTATAGGGCTTCGTGCCGTTGGAGCGTGCGACGCTCTGGCAGGCAGCATAGGCGAATTCGTTGGACTTTCCGACGATGAATGTATCAAAGGTGTAGGCGTACTCGGCATTTTCAAAATCCTGCTCGAGCTCGGACTGCTTCTTGTCGAAATCCTCCGGCACCTTCGAGGCGTCGGGCTCCGTGTCGTCCGTCACGATGATGCGGAGCTGGACGGGAAAACCGAGGATCTGTGTGAATGCCTCGGTCAGCATGTGGGCATAGTTGTTCATGACGATGCCCTTCTGAAAATCGTTCGGGCAATAGAGCACGGCGTCGCTGCCCTCAAGCCGTGCGGGGCGGAGCGTATCGAGCCAGAGACCCTTGGCGGTCTCACCGATCTTTCCGCTTGATGTGCAAAAATCCTTGACTGCTTCAAATACTTCTTCAAAGGAATTCATTGCGTAGATTCACTTCCCTTTTTTTCATAGATCCCGGATGCAGAATCCGGATGACTGCGTACTGTCGCCAAAAAACAGCGCAGGCGTATACATGATATATTATAGCATAAATCCTTGAAAATAGCAAGCGGATTTCAACATAACCGTAGAATTCCACAAATATGCGCAGCCGTCAGGGCTTGGGATTTGCAGGCAGATTTTCAGATCGGCTGTTTTTTTTGCGATATACTATTGCAAAATGCGGAAAAATCAGGTATAATAGATGTATCTGCGTTCTCGGAGCGGGCTGCGCGGGCTTTGCTCTGAACCGATCATATCTTCTTGAAGGAGGAATTCCATGGCAACTGCTGCTGCTGCAAAGGCTCCTGCCGGTGCACTCGATCCGTCGAAGACCGGTGCAAAGGGCTGGCTCATGCGCAACTGGTGCTATCTGGCGGCGTTCTGCCTGCCGGTTGTGCTCATCTATATCGCGTATGCGATCTTCGGACTGTATCCCTTCGGGGAATACTCCGTGCTCTGTCTTGACCTGAACGGTCAGTACGTCTACTATTTTGAGGCGATCCGCGATGCCTTCCACGGAAGCGGCTCGGCACTCTATAACTGGTCGCGCAATCTATCGGGCGGCTATCAGGGTGTCATCGGCTACTATCTCGCGAGTCCGTTCACGCTGATCGTCATTCTGCTGCCGCGCACGATGCTGCTCGGCGCGCTGCTCATCATGATCCTCTCAAAGCTCGGCATGGCGTCGGTCACCTTCTGCATGTATGTCAGAAAGTCCAAGCATGTCACGCCGGCACAGGGCGTCCTTCTCGGCACGATGTTCGCCATGTGTGCCTACGGCATCATCCAGACCATCGACCCGATGTGGCTCGACGGGCTTGTATTCCTTCCGCTGATCGCGCTCGGCGTGGAGTATCTGGTCGATGACGGCAGAAAGGTCAACTATGCGATCCCGCTTGCAGTCATGTGCATTGCTAATTTCTATATCGGCTTCATGTGCTGCATCTTCACGGCGATCTATTTCATCTATTATGTGTGCTTCGGGTCGGACAAGCAGAAGTTCGACGCCAAGAGCCTTGCGACGGTCGTGCTCCGCATGGTGATCGCGACAGTCGCTGCGATCGCGGTCGCTGCCTTCATGATCCTGCCGGTCTACAATGCGCTGGCGCTGGGCAAATTCGACTTCACCAAGCCGAATTACAGCTTCAAGGCGCAGTTCACGCCGCTGGAGTTTATCGCACAGTTCTGCGTCAACTGCTACAACACCGTCGATGTGCAGGGCATGCCGGAAATCTACAGCGGAGTGTTGGCGTTCCTCTGCCTGCCGCTGTTCTTCCTCAACAGCCGCATCCCGCTGCGCAAGAAGCTCGGCTACGGCTTCCTGCTCGCATGCCTGATCATCAGCATGTACTGCCGTCCGATCGACATGCTCTGGCACGGCGGACAGATGCCGAACTGGCTGCCCTTCCGCTATTCGTTCACCTTCTCCTTTGTGCTGCTCTCGATGACCGCGATGACGCTGCACTATGCGGGCAGCATCAAAAAGCCGATGATCGCCGGCTCCTTTGCCGTGATCTTCGTGCTGCTCATGCTCGCGGACGCGCAGCACTTCACGAGCAAGAAGGGCGAATATATCGACACCTTCCAGACCATCTGGGTGACGATCATCTTCCTCGCGATCTATTGCGGCATCGTCTATCTGATGGGCAGAAAGAACCCCTCGAAGCCTATGAGGATATGGCTCATGCTCGGTCTGATCGCAGTCGTGAGCGGCGAGCTGACATACAACGCGGTCTGCGAATTCAAGGATATCCACAAGGATGTCGCCTATTCGACGCGCAAATCCTACAGAAGATATATCGAGACGGGCAGAGAGGTCGTCGACAAGCTCTACGCGGAGGACCCGGGCTTCTACCGCGCCGAAAAGACCTTCACCAGAACCGTCAACGACAATGCGGCTTGGCGCCTGCGCGGTCTGACGCATTCGAGCTCGGTCATGAACACCCAGATCCTCAAATTCATCGAGGCGATGGGCTATTCCTGCCGCAGCTACTATTCCAGATATGACGGCAACACGCCGCTCGCCGATTCCCTGCTCGGCATCAAGTATGTCATCGACAAGGGCGACGAGAACAAGAATGTGCTGAAGCTCGGCGAGAATTCCGATCTGTCGGTCGCCTATAAGCTGAAATTCACCGAGACGATGATGTCGCAGAGCGAAAACGAGATCGGCGTCAGCATCTATGAAAACCCGAATGCACTGTCGCTCGGGTATATGGTCAACAGCGATATCACGAAGATCAAGTTCTTCGGCAATGACAACCCGTTCAACAGCCAGAATCTGCTGCTGAGCACGCTCGTCGGAAACACGACCTTCACGACCGGCGGCGGCTTTGAATCGTGGAGCCGTTACTATTACGAGCTGCCCATCACCGAGCCGCTCAGAACCAATGACTGCTACGAGGACAGCTACGGCACGCAGCGGAGATTCCGCGAGCTGAACTGGGACCCGTCCAATCCCTCGCAGCACTCGGGCGACCCGACCGTCGATATCTTCCTCGAGGCGCAGACCGACGACCCGATCTACCTGTTCTTCAAGACCGAGAACGAGAGCAAGGTCAACCTGTGGCTCACAGACCAGTGGAACGAGGAAGCCAACCCGATGCTCAACACCGACGGCACGAATGCAAAGTCGGTCGGCTCCTATTTCGAGACCGACAACTACCGCATTCTTTGCCTCGGCTCCTATCCGGCAGGGCAGAAGCTCCAGCTCCGCATGACGCTGCTGACCGATACTGCCGGCACCAGAGAAAAATATGCGATCGTCAAGCAGTTCTATTTCTATCACTTCGATGCAGAGCTCTTCCAGCAGGATATTGACAAGCTCAAGGAACAGCAGTGGGAGCTGACGACCTACGGCGGCAGAACGCTCGAGGGCAAGATCACCGCAAAGGTCGGGCAGATCATGATGACCTCGGTGCCCGCAGAGCCGGGCTGGACGGTCTGGGTCGACGGCAAGAAGTACGAATACAAGACCACGGAAACAGACGAAAAGGGAAATAAAAAGGAGGTCGTCAAGCCGTTCCGCACGCTCTTCCAGGGAATGATCGGCGTGGAGCTCGAGCCCGGTGAGCACACCGTCAGGATGCGCTACACACCGCCCGGGCTGTATGCGGGTCTGCTGCTGCTGGTCTTCGGCAGCGTGCTGATCGCGCTGTTCTGGGTCTATGACAGCAAGAAGAACAAGACGGTCGCGCTGATCCGCGAGAACCGGAAGAAGGGCATCTATGAGCTGCCCTATGAGGATGATCCGGAACCTGAAGAGAAGCCGCGGAAGGCACCTGCTGCCGAAGCGCCGGCTGCTCCGGCTGCGGACACCGTCTCCTATTCCGTTGCAGATGAGATTCGCAAGCTCAAGGAGCTTCTGGATGAGGGCATTCTCTCGCAGGAGGAATTTGATGCTGCGAAGAAGGACCTGCTCAGCGGCAAAAAGTAATGATGCTTCAAACCCGGCGGCAATTCAGCTTGCGCCGGGTTTTTCTTTTCTTCTGATGACGCCGGGCTCGATGACCGCCTGTCTCTGTCCGCTGCATGTCGACCGGGAATGCTTTTCGACCGTCGCGGGTCATACTATTTATATACCAATTATATTCCTTATAATAAATAGAAAAACGACGCGAAAAGGCGGCGCTCCGCCTGCTGTATCTGTTCGTATTCATCGACGGGAGCTCGGCGATCAGGTGACAGGCGGCAGCATTCAGCGCATCGCGGACACTGGCTGCTGTCTCTGACAGGCAGATAACGCTTGACAAAACTGCTCATTTCCGCTATAATCAAAGGAAAGGGCAGAAGAGGAGGTGTGTGCCGTGCAGAATATCCCGCGGCTGGCGCTGGACAGAACCGTCCGGCAGCTGTTTCCGCTCGCATTGCTGATTCTCGGGAACAGCGCAGAAGCCAAGGCAGCCGTCATTGACGCGGTCGTCGCAGCCGTGCGAAAAAATGAAACGGACTGGCAGAACAGTGCGCGGTCGCGCCTGCTCCGCATCTGTGAATCGCGCGCAGAGGACACCGTCAGAGACCTTGCGCTGCCTGAGGGCTCGCCGCTCGAAGCGCTCGGCAGGCTTCCCGCATCGGGCTGCGCCGACCTCGCGCTGCTGCTGACCGGAACCCGGGAGGAAGCCGCCGATGCACGCGGCATTTCTGCAGATGAGCTCGAAAAGCGCTGCGACAAGGCACTCTGGCAGCTCACCTTTGTGCAGGACGGCAGCGCGCCGGATCTCTCTGCTTTGCAGGAAGCTGCTGCGCGATTGCCGATCTCTGAGGATATGATTACTGCCGCCGAGGGCATTGAAAAGGGGCTTGCCGAAACGGCGGAGGCGCCGAAAACGGCAAAGGTGCACGAGATCGTTCGCAGCAGTGCACCAAGCCCGTCTCAGCAGCCGAAGCATACCGTATCTGTGCCGCTCTGGGCGATCGCCGCAGCCGGGGTACTCATTCTCGGGCTCGCAGTCGGGCTCATTGCAGCGGCGGTTTCCCGCAAGCCAATCCCCGCAGACAGCAACGCCGGTTTCGAGCTCAGCACCGTACAGCCCGAAGCCGTCCGCGAAATCTCGGAGCACCGTGCCCCCGCGATCGCCGAGGCGCAGGATCAGGTGCTTGCATTTGCACAGAAGCAGCGCAGCGACGTCATTTTTCTGAGCACAAAGCTCGTGACGGGCGAGCGCGGCTCCGGCTATGAGATCACATTTGTCGATTCTGACGGCGTGCAGTCCGAATATGCACTCAATTCTGCAAGCGGCGCGGTCACGCTGATTAAGAGCGAGCAGACCGAGACCGTTCCCGATGCCGACGGCTGGCTGAGCTGTGCCCAGCTGCGGGCGATCGCGCTGGACTTTGCAGGGCTTGAAACTGCCGTATTTACGAAGGAAAAGCTCGATACTGAGGGCGACGTCTACTATTACAAATACGAATTCACCGATTCTGACGGGCGCTCCTACACCGTGCACGCGAATGTCGTGACCGGCGCGCTGATGAAGTATTCCGTGAAGGAAGCCGATCTGGTCGATTCGTCAAAGCTGATCTCTGCCGATGCGGCGCTGGAGCAGGCGCTGATGCGGGCGGGCGGGCTCCGCAGCGATCAGGTCATCATCACGAAGCAGAAGCGGGAGGGCACGGTTTACCTGATTGCCTTCACGCTCGACGAGGGCACGCAGTATTCGATCGAGCTGAACGCGCTGACCGGCATGGCAAATACCGTCGATGTGCACCCGGTCACGGCTGACACCTCACAGATGCTGGGTATGCTTGCCGCTCGCGATACCGCGCTGCAAAGGTCGGGGCTGGATGCAGGCAAGACCCGCTTCACCAAGGCAAAGCTCGACCGCAGCAACGCCGTCTATGTCTACGAGCTCGAATATGAGACCGACGACAACGAATACGAAATTTCGATGAACGCAGTCACCGGCGAAATCCTCAAATACCGCGTCTGGATGCTTTGATTTCAGAAAATGACGGAGTGCATTCCGTCTGCAAACAGAACAACCCCCGCAGCTATCGCAATGCTGCGGGGGTTTGTTTCATTTGAAAGCCGGATCAACAATGCAGGAGCAATTCCGCATGATCCGTTACACCATGAGATCGCAGATCATTTTGCTCAGTGCGACCGGGTCCTCGACCGGCATGCCCTCGATCAGCAGCGCCTGCTGATACAGCAGCTCGGTATATTTTGCGAGCTTGTCCTTATCCTCGGCGAAGAGCCGCTGCAGCACCGCAAAGACCGGATGCTCCGGATTCAGCTCGAGCACGCGCTGTGCCTGCACCTTCTCGCCCGCAGGCATGTCGTTGAGCACCTTTTCCATCTCCAGCGAGATCTGCCCCTCGCTCGACAGGCAGACCGCATGGGTCTTGAGGCGACCCGAGAGCCGCACCGCCGTGACCTTGCCGGTCAGCGTCTTCTGCATCTCCTCGAAGAGGTCCTTTGCCGCGGCGTTCTTCTCCTCAAGCGCGGTCTTGTCCTCGTCGCTCTCAAGCCCCAAATCGCCGCCGGAGACATTCTTGAACTCCTTGCCCGCAAATTCGCGCATGACCTGGATCGCAAACTCGTCGACGCGGTCGGTCAGATAGAGCACCTCGAAGCCCTTGTCGCGCACGAGCTCTGCCGCCGGCAGCGATGCGCAGCGCGTGACGCTCTCACCCGCCGCATAGTAGATATATTTCTGCTCGTCGCGCATCCGGTCGACATACTCCTGCAGCGTCGAGAAGCCCTCTGCGCTGTCGCAGGCGGAGCCGTGGAAGAGCAGCAGGTCCTGCAGCAGCTCCTTGTTCATGCCGAAGCCGTTGTAGATGCCGAGCTTGATCTGGATGCCGAATGCCTTCCAGAATTCCTCATACTTTGCGCGGTCGGACTTCAGCAGCTTTGCGAGCTCGTTCTTGATCGACTTTTCCAGCGATTTTGCGATCAGCTTGAGCTGGCGGTCGTGCTGGAGCATCTCGCGGGAGATATTCAGCGACAGGTCCTCGGAATCGACCAGACCGCGCACGAAGCTGAAATGGTCGGGCAGCAGGTCGGGGCATTTCTCCATGATCATGACGCCGCTCGCATAGAGCTGCAGACCCTTTTCGTATTCCTTCGAGTAGTAGTCGTAGGGCGCCTTCGCCGGGATATAGAGCAGGCTGTTATAGGTCACTGTGCCCTCGCTGCGGCTGTGGATATGCATCAGCGGGTCGGTGTAGTCGATGAACTTCTCGTGATAGAAGGCGTTGTAATCCGCGTCGGTCAGCTCGTTCCTGTTCTTCTTCCAGATCGGCACCATGCTGTTGAGCGTCTCGATCTCTCTGACATCCTCATACTGATCCTCGGTGCCCTCGACCTTGCGGCGGCTCGTCGTCTCCATGCGGATGGGGAAGCGGATATAGTCGGAATACTTCTTGACGAGCTGGCGCAGGCGATATTCCTCGAGATATTCGCTGTAGTGCTCGTCGTCGGTGTCGTCGAGCAGCTCGAGCACGATCTCCGTGCCGACGGTCTCCTTGTCGCAGGTGTCGACGGTGTAGCCCTCGACGCCCTCGGACTGCCAGATATACGCTTTGTCGGAGCCGTAGGCTCTGGTGCGCACGGTCACGCGCTTGGCGACCATGAATGCCGAATAAAAGCCGACGCCGAACTGCCCGATGATATCGGCATTGTCGCCGAGGTCGTTTTCCGCCTTGAAGGCGCGGGAGCCGGAATGCGCGATCACGCCGAGATTCTGCTCGAGCTCCTCTGCGGTCATGCCGATGCCGTTGTCGGTGATGGTCAGCGTGCGCGCGTCCTTATCCGGGCGCAGCTCGATGCAGAAATCCTCGGGCTTGGTGCCGACCTGATCGTCGGTCAGCGATCTGAAATAGAGCTTGTCGATCGCGTCGGAGGCGTTCGAGATCAGCTCGCGGAGGAAAATCTCCTTGTGTGTATAGATCGAATGGATCATCAGGTCCAGCATGCGCTTGGACTCTGCCTGAAACTGCTTCTGTTCCATGTTGCTTCACCTTTCTGCAAAAAGAAATTAGCACTCTTTATATTCGAGTGCTAATTGTAGTATACCATATTCTGCGAAAAATGCAAGACAATTCACTGATTCTTCACACAACTTTCACACAGTGAACACAAATTCATCTGATGCGTTCAGAAAACCAAGACGGACCTGACGCCGCGGCGCACCAGTGCCAGAACCGGTTTCTTGATGAAGGTGCCCTTTGCGAGATCGTTCCGGATCACCCCCTCGACCATCTCAAACTCCTCCTCTTCAAATTCGTCCGAGAGCACCAGTGCACCTCTTCTCAGATCATAGCGCACGACATAGGTGTTCCAGAGCCCGGCGGCGTTCTTTGTGCCGTCCCGGAGGAGCAGATACACAGAGCAGTTGTATTCGCAGTCGAAGTTGCAGATCACCTCGCCGTCGACGCACCGACCGTCCTGAAATGTGATCGAAGCGGACTGCTTCTCATAGATATTTCTGCGCCGTGATTCGATATCCTGTTGGTTCATCATGATTCCTCGCTTTCTGTTGCCGTTACTGCTCCGGCAGTACGGTGAATGTCTTCGGGAATTCGGTCAGATCGCGCGGGGTCTCGCCGTCGATCAGCAGCATGTCCTCGATGCGCACGCCGAATTTGCCCGGCATATAGATGCCCGGCTCGTCGGTCATCACGATGCCGTTCTGCAGCAGCTCCTCGCAGCGCAGTGCCGCGACCGGCATTTCGTGGATCTCCGGCCCGACGCTGTGCCCGAGCGCATGCGTGAAATATTCCCCGAAGCCTGCCGCCGCGATCACGTCGGCAGCCGCCTTGTGCATGTCGCAGCAGAGATTGCCCGCGACTGCCGCCTTCATCGCGGCATTCTGCGCTGAGAGCACCGTTTCGTAGACCGTTTTCATCTCGTCGGTCGCATTGCCGTAGGCGACCGTGCGCGTCATGTCAGAATGATAGCCCTCGCAGACAGCGCCGAAATCGGCGAGGACAAAATCGCCGGGGCGAAGGGCGCGGTCGGATGGGACGCCGTGGGGCTTGCTCGTGTTCTCGCCGAAGAGCAAGATCGTGTCAAACGACGGCTTTTCGCTGCCGCCGAGCGCCATGTAATAATTCAGCCTTGCCGCCGCCTCGCGCTCGGTCATGCCGGTGTGCAGCTCGGACAGCAGCCGTTCCAGCGCCGCCTCTGCGATCCGCTGTGCACGCACCATGCCTGCGACCTCCGATTCGGATTTGCATCTGCGCAGCTTGGCAATGCGTCCCGAGAGCGGGATCATCTGGATGCCGAGCAGCTTGCGCCAGCGTGCAAAATCCTGCACGGTGAGCACGTCGTCCTCGTAGAGCAGCTTGCGGACATGCCGTTCTGTGAGGATCTGCTTGGTGAAGGAGATCGCGCCGACGGATGCGGAGCGCTCGCGCACCGTGAAGCCCTGCGGCTCCAGAAGCTGCACCGCGACCTCGATATAACGCCCGTCGGTGACGAAAATTGCCGTATCATCCGGGAAAATGATGCACTGCCCCTCGAGGGCGGTCGCACCGAGTGCGTAGATCAGGTCGACCTCGCCGGTCAGAAGCATCGCCTCTGTGCCGGTCTCGCGGACAATGCCGGAAAGTGCCGGGATTCTGCTCATGAAATATATACTCCTTTTTTACTGTGCCGTTCCTGTTCGGTCAGCTGTCGCCGCAGATCATGCGGGCAATGCTGTCCGCGCGCGACGCATCTGTTTCCTTTGCAAGATAATTCAGCTCTGCACGGCACTGCTCAAGCTCCTTTGGCAGCCGGAATGCCCGCTTCCATACGGCATAGCCCGGTGCATCCGACGCAAAGCCCGCGGCGCAGCGGTCGATCGCTCTGATGTAGGAATCCGTGCCGGGCTGCTCGCTGTCGCAGATATCATTATCGCAGACATCGCACAGATCGGCGGGCTCATAGTAGCGCGGCATGTCCTTGTCGCAGCGGTCGAGGGCGCGGTCTGCCTCTCTGCGGTAGAGCTGTGCATCGCGCTGCCTTGCCTGCTCCATGATCTCGCGCAGATAGACGCGCGGCTCGGAGAGCACCGGCTCCAGACTGCTCAGAATGTTCAGCAGCTTGCCGGAGATATCCTTGTACTGCTCGAGGATCATTCCGAGGGTCTCTGTATCTGTATAGCGCAGGATGCGTTTTGTCACTGCCCAGCTCTCCTGCTCCAGCGGTCCCGCTTTTTCGCGCCAGTCCGGCGTAAAGCCGAGAAAGACTGCGTACTGCGCGACCAGCGGCTGAATCCAGCTGCCGATCTCGGAATTCCGGAGCATGTCCGCATTGAATTCCTCCGTGCGGCGGGAGACCTTGAAGGAAGCCTCCGCGATGCAGCTGCATTTTTCGCTGTATTCGACCAGACCGACCGTGAAATCTGCCATCAGCAGCAGGTCAAGGATATCGGACATCGGCATCAGATATTTGTCCGGCACTTTGTGCGAGAACGCAAGAGTCCTGCAATATGCCGTGATCTCTGCCAGCGTATCGGTCATTTCATCCATAATGCGCAGGGCGTCATCTGTGAGTGCCATGCTTTGTATTCCTCCATTCTGCGGTATTGTGCCGCAGCCTCAGTCGCCGAAGGAAACACCGATGCGCTTTGCGGTCAGCACGAGCTGATCCTTCGGGGAGACAAATTTCGTCAGCCCGGCGATATCCTCGAGCTTGTTCGAGGTCACCTTGCCGCCGACCATCGCGACCGTTCTGCCGTATTTCTCATTGGCGATCAGCTTTGCGGCATGCACGCCGAATTTCGTCGCGAGAATGCGGTCGTAGGCAGAGGGGGAGCCGCCGCGGAGCATATGTCCGGGCACGCAGACTCGCGTGTCGATGCCGGTGCCCGCCTGCACCTGTGCCGCGATGCGGGAGGTCGCGGTGACGATGCCCGCCTCCTCGCGCTTTCTGGCGCGGTCCTTCTTCTTGAGCTGTGCCTCGTCCTTGTCGAAGGCGCCCTCGGCGACCGCGAGGATCGAGAAGCTCTTGCCGGAGGCTGCGCGCTTCATGACAGCGTCGCAGACCTTGTCGATGTCATAGGGAATCTCGGGGATCAGGATGATATCCGCGCCGCCCGCGATGCCCGCATTGAGCGTGAGCCAGCCCGCCTTGTTGCCCATGATCTCACAGACGAGAATGCGGCTGTGCGAGGCAGCGGTCGTGTGCAGGCGGTCGATCGCGTCGGTGGCGGTGTCGACGGCGGTGTGGAAGCCGAAGGTGACGTCCGTGCCGTAGATATCGTTGTCGATGGTCTTGGGCAGCCCGATGACATTGAGCCCCTCCTGCGCGAGCAGATGGGAGGTCTTGTGGGTGCCGTTGCCGCCGAGCGTGAGCAGGACGTCGAGCTTCTGCTTTTTGTAGGTCTCTTTCATGCTCTTGACCTTGTCGACATTGTCGTCGCCGATGACAGTCATCATCTTGAACGGCTGACGCTTTGTGCCGAGGATGGTGCCGCCCTGCGTGAGGATGCCGGAGAATTCGCCGGGCTGCATATCGCGGCACATGTTGTTGATCAGACCGTAGTAGCCGTTTGCGATGCCGACGATCTCGACATTTTCCTCGCCGAGCAGCTCAAAGCATGCCTTCGCCACGCCGCGGATGGTCGCGTTCAGACCGGGGCAGTCGCCCCCCGATGTTAAGATTCCGATTCGTTTTTTCATGACAGTGATTTCCTTTCGTTTTGATTATTGATATCGTATAGGCGTTGATTACCGTGTCTCACTTCTCATTTCAGTATACCTTCCGTTCCCGCTGATTCTGCCGCAGGAACTGCTCGGCGGAGGCGGCGACCATCGGTCTGCTGTAGAGGAAGCCCTGTGCGAAGTCGCATCCCGAGAGACGCAGCTGCTTTGCCTGCTCCGGTGTCTCGACACCCTCTGCGATCGTGCGGATGCTCTTCGCCCGCGCAATGCGCACGACCGACGACACGATCTCCTGCACGACAATGTCGTCCTCCATGTGCAGCACGAAGGAGCGGTCGAGCTTCAGCATCGTGAAGGGCAGCTGCTGGATATAGCTCAGCGAAGAATAGCCCGTGCCG
>JAEEGK010018792.1_pt1 | contig 14903 bp, 3 predicted proteins | sample 8958771 | NCBI WGS metagenome assembly JAEEGK01 (sample SAMN16246547, study PRJNA631951) | gut metagenome | biome: gut microbiome; feature: rumen; material: SC-attached | host: Bos | place: Iran: Karaj | collected 2018-10 | reverse complement strand
TGGGATTAATATCCAATGCAAGTCCGAAAGATCAAATTCTGAGTGTAGTTGCATCTTTAATGAAAAATCAAAATTTAGACGGTATAAACATAAATATATTGGTTCAACAATTAAACCAACTTTTTTCTCAAGATATAACTATTTCTTTAACAGAAGACGGAAAACAATTAGAAGTTGTATTTGAAGACGGTACGACACAAATTATAGATGTGGAAGAAGACATCGCAAACCTTGTTCAAGAACAAGATATGCAGCAGCTTCCTGCAAGACCGTTGGTTCAAGTTCCGTATGAAAAATTGCAGGATATTTTGTCCGGTGTGGCCGGTGCGGTAACAAAAACAACACTGAATTACGGAACGGATATAGTTGTTCCTCGAGTATATCAAATAAGCAAAGATGTTTGTTTGTTTATGGTTGAAAATAGATTGTATTTGGGAAACGGTGCCGTATGGGAAATAGCAAATTCCGAATATAACGGACAAACATTAGCCGGTGTAGAGCCTGTTGTTTACGAATATATGCCCGAATTTATGCAAAGGGGTTTGTTAAACAGACAACAGGAAGAAGATACGAATAAAGAATTTAAATTAAAAAAAGTTATAACGAAAATAGTAGCTTTCATTTTGGTTGTAGCACTGACAATATCGTTGATAGCCTGCAATGTAAAGAAACAAGAAGAGGTAAATTACAGATATTCTCCGCAAATATCTTATACGACGATTGTGAATAATGAGTCCGCCGAAGATGTTTTAAGAGAAGTGCAGGATTTTTATGCCGGGCAAGGCGCATATAATTCTTTCCTTTTTGATACTATGTCTTTTCAGAATACGGAATTTCTTACAAAACAGGAAGTAAATATAATATCAAACCAGCAAAATTTGTACGATCAGGCATTAGTTGCATTAATGTATATACAGCAAGCTCAGATTGCAAAAGAAGACGGCGATGAAACTAAAATGAATTCGATGTTGGCAAAGGCGGAAGAAATTTTATCTGCAATCGATTCACAACCGGTTCTCTATAAGTCTAATATAGAACAGATTATCGTTACCGGAGAAAATTTGTGGGTTGGTATAGCAGCTACACAATATAAGCTTGTTACGGGTGGAAGTGACAAGTTTGACGGGTTAATCGCAAAAGTTGATAAACAAATAGATATGTTTTATAGAAATGCCGGTTTTATTTATGGTAGGGCCGACGAAAATTGGGTATCTACGGAACATATATTGGATGCTATAGCATACTATAATTTAAAGTTATATTGTGATAACAAATACGGAAGTTCGGTTTCTTTTAATGTACAAAACAGATTAAAGGCTTTAAGTTCATATCTTTATAAAGAACTGTATGATAAAGAAAATTCAACATTTTATCGCGGAAGAAATGATAATTATTATGTTTTAGACACTTGTTCATGGGGTGTTCAGGTGTTAGCGATGGTTGAATATTTAAACCCCGATTTATTTGAATACGAATTAAATGATGTTCAATTTTTAAAAGAAATAGATATCTATGCATTATTGGATTATGCGGAAAATCATTTTAGAAGAACGGTAAATTACAAGGGAATGGTATATGACAATTTATATACCGCCGCAGATGAATCGGATAATCCTATTATGTTTGAATGGACACTTCAAATGGCGGTATCTTATTCTATTGCGGCAAACAAAAGTGAAATAGAAGGGGATATTGTAAGAGCGGAACAATACAGACAAAAAGCCGCAAATATAATGAGAGATGTTCAAGACTATTCAAGAGCTTTAGGTTTTGAATATCCTCCTTATGTCGATAGAAACGCCAAGAAAATATATTACAAAAACGGTTGGATGGCTTACCAGGTTGAATCTGTTGCAGGCCTTGCACAAATGCAACAGTATCATTGCGGTTCTTTTTATTTCCCGTTAGATGATACCGAAAGACAAATAGAAATAACTCCGCCGTCATCTATTTTGCCGAATACAATACAAAAAATAAACGATATGATATCCGGTGGTATTTTTTCCGTAAAGAAAGCATTACTTGAAATTATTAATAAAGAAACTTTTAAGTCCTTTTTTAGACCGGTAAATTTTGTAAGGGGACATATAAATACAAAAGGAGCAAAAATTTTAACAATAGCTACGGCTATTACGTTCCTTGTTGCCTTTGGAATGTCAATGTTGGCTCTGTACGGAGCATACAGCCTTATAGTGCAGGCTGCTTTATCGTTAGCGGCATCTTTGTTGGCGGCATTTGATGTTAATGTCGGTACTCATATAATTATAGATTACAGATACTTAAAATCCATAGGTTTGGCTGAAGCCGTAAAATTGTACGGAAAAGAAAATGTTAAAGTCCTTAAAGACGGCAGTCTTTCAATTAATGATAAAGAAAAAACTGTTCCTATATATGTGATAAACGATAAGCCTAAAAATGCGGCGGAGTTTAATTTTAAATCTGTTCCTATCAAAGTTAGAACGCAAGATGGTAGATTTGTTAAATGTTGGATCGGAAACTATAATGGCGCAACGGTGTTGTTTGCCGATGGTGCGGATTATGAAACGGTAGTTAGGGACTTCGGAAAAACAAGACAGTTTGAAACCGTATTCGGCAGGAGAACGGCATTAAAAGCAAATGTTGATGTTATCGAAATAGATATGAATAATCCAGACAGCGGTCTGAATTATTCTCAATCCGGAAATATTATTGTCGGTGCTAACATGGTTAAAACCGAAGATGTTGTTGATTTGCAAAAAGAAATTTCATTGCTTAAAAATAAGGCAATAGAAGCAGTAACAATTAACCAAAATGTTGCTGTTTATATAGATGATGCTCCGGAAACGGTATCCGTATCGCAGGATTTTATTGATACGGTAAATTTATATGTAAAAAATGATAATTTGGGGACGAATGTAAAAATATTGTTTTCAAATAATTACATAGATAAGATATTGGAACTTTTGGAACAGGAACTCGGAAATAAACAAGCTGCTAGGGAAAGATTTACGGAAATAATAAAGCAATTGAAAGACGAAAACAAAGAAATTGTTGTTATGTTTGACGAAGTAACGGAAACAACAAATTTAACCGAATACAATCAATACGGAATATTTTCATATATCGCAAATAATGAATATGTTGATGGTATAACGGCAACCAAAACTCAAACAAAATTTGTTACGAATTTAAATCAAATTTACGGGTTCGACGGAAGTTTGTCTATAATAAAAGTAAGTGCTTTCAAAAAAGAACTTGAAAAAGCTTCCGGAATATTTACATTCTTAACGTCATCATTGAATTTAAACGAATATTTGAAAACGAGGAATATTAATTTTATTAAACAGGTCGCAAGTAATTTCGATTTTGATCAAATACCTGTTATGGATATTGATATAATCGGTAAAATTTTAACAAGTTCGCAAAACAAATTTGAAGAATTGTCTAAATATTTAAGCGGAACCGATTCCGTAACAATGTATTATCTCGGTTTATCCGACGATGAACAAAGAACAGTGTTTATGGAAGGAATATTAAAAAGAACTTTGGTTATAAATTATTTAAGAAGTTTTGAACAAGATAATGCTTATTACGGTTTAAAAGATAAGAATTTGGAAAATGTTTTGGCCGATGCTTTATTTGAAAGATATATGTTGAAAAAGAATTTTGATGTAATTACGGATGTAAATTTAGGTGAAACCGGACAAACTACCGCAGCCGAAATTGAACTTAAATTGTTACAAACAATATCTCACCTGTCACAAAAGGCTTTTGAAGAAAAAGATCCGAAATCTATAGACGACATAATAAAGTTAATTCCTTTGTATGCCGAAAGAAATATAGATTTTAGAACCGCTACGGACATTGATGTTATGGAAATCAAAAATATCAAAGGAATTTTGAGTGCGGCATAATATTCAATAAATATAATAAACGGGATAGAAATAACAATGTTATTTCTATCCTGTTTTTTATTAATAAAAACTTCCAAATATACTATAATATAAGAATATATGAAATTTAATTAGCGGAGTAATATATGAGAAAAATAAAAATGTTTTTTATGGACCATTGGGGTAAAATGACAATCGCTTTGTTGACTGTTTTACTTATAGTGGCTTTTGCGTATTTGCTTATGAGATTGGATTCTTATGCAAGAAGCACAATGCTTGCCTATATTCCAATGTATATTCTTATGGGAGCTATTCAAGCAATAGTATTCGTCGGTGCATATATGTTCTTCTTTAGCGGCGGATTTTCAAAATTGAAGAAAAATAAAGTAAATTCAAGTAAAGTAAATGTTAAATTTACGGATGTTATAGGCTTTGAAAATGCTAAGAAAGAAGCAATGGAAGTAGTTGATATAATAAAGGATAGTACAAGAGTAAAAAAAATAGGTGGTAAGCTTGTAAAAGGTATATTGCTTATGGGCCCTCCGGGATGCGGTAAAACTTTGCTTGCCAAAGCTATTGCTACCGAAGCAAAAATGCCTTTTATTTCCATAGCGGGAAGTGAATTCGTTGAAGTTTTCGTCGGAGTCGGTGCATCAAGAGTAAGAAAACTTTTTAAACAGGCAAGAAAACTTGCATATACCGAAGGTTCTTGTATAATTTTTATAGACGAAATAGATGTTATAGGTAGGGGAAGAACATTCTCTTATATGGGCGGGGGAGAAGAAACCAACAGTACTCAAAACCAATTGCTTGTCGAAATGGACGGTCTTGAAAGTACCGGTCAAAATATTATTGTTATAGCTGCAACAAATGCTAACGAAGGTGTGTTGGATAAAGCTCTTTTAAGACCCGGAAGATTCGACAGGAAAATACAAATAACATTACCTACTCTCGAAGAAAGAGAAGATATTTTTAAATATTACTTGGGTAAAATAAAATCAGGAGATGACATAAATGTAAGGAAATTAGCTTCCGGAACAAAATTTAAATCTCCTGCCGAAATAGAAAATATTGTTAAAGAAGCAGCTTTAATATCGACAAGAAATAAAAAACAATTTGTTGACATGGAAGATTTGTCGTTGGCCATGGATAGAGTAAATTTAGGTTTAGAGACCAGCATCACCATGACAAAAGAAGAAAAAGAAATGACGGCATATCATGAAGCCGGTCATGCCGTTGCCGTATATTTATTACATCCTACCGACGAAATTTTTAAAGCAACGATAAGATCAAGAGGCGGTGCATTGGGGTTTGTTTATCATACTCCGAAGGAAGAATTACATAATCAAAACAGAGAACAAATGCTGGCTGCCATTATGGTTTCTCTCGGCGGTTATGCCGCAGAAAAGATAAAATACGGAACAACATCAACCGGCGTTTCAAGCGATTTTAGACATGCTATGGCAGTTGCAAATTCGATGGTATGGAATTTCGGTATGGGAACAAGAGGTTTTGTTGGAGACTTTACCGCTATTCCTAAAGATTGTATGTCATCAAAACTTAAAGAAGAGTTGAATACCGAGACTATGGAGATAATGAATACCTGCTTGAATAAAGTAAACGAATGTTTAACAAAAGAGTGGGCTATAGTTGAAGATTTGGCACAGGAAATGTTGAAAAAAGAAGAACTTACATATGCCGAAGTTGACCAAATATTTGTAAAGCATGGTAAAAGTAAAGTTATTTCCGATAAAGAATATATCAGTATAAAAAATTCATCCGATAAAGAAAAATCGGAAAACAAAGCTGAGATTCAAAAGACAGAAGAAATAAAAAAAGAAGAACAGAAAGAAAAAGAAGCAACAACAGAAGAAGAGAAGAAACAAGATTAATGTTAAAAAAAATTGTATGTCTTTTATTTTCAATTTTTGTATTGTCATCTTGTAATGTAAGTTTTCCGAAAGAGACATTGGAACAAGATGCCGTTAAGTTAATAAAAGAAGAAACTCAAAAGGATACTTCTGTATACAGATACGGCTCAACGTTATATTTGGATGTTTGTTTTGACGATTTGGTTACCAACGATGCACAGAAAATATCCGCAATTTATGATACTTTACAAAAAATAGTTTCAACAATTGTAAGAATTCCTTTGAGTTCCGATGCCGATATAAAAATTGTAGTAATATCTGCTTTTGATCCGAACTACCAAACTTTGTTAAGATTATTCGAAAATATTGATGATATAAAAAGATATTCAAATCAATATATTTCAAGAGAAGACTATTCCGAAAGACAGTTGATGGAACTTGAAGGACCGGACAGAACAAAAGATATAGTGGAAAATAAATACGATATAACAGAAGAAGAATATGTCGCAAGATTGATAATTTCACAGTTAAATAACGGTGCGAGAACAAATCCTTTTTTAGCAAAATTGGTACAAGCTTTGGAATTAAGATTTTCGCATATTGAAGATAATAATTTTTATTTTACAATATCGAAAAATATCGATAGTGCCGAAGTTAAAAAAATACTAAAAGTAATGTTGGAAAACGAAGTCGTTAAAGATATACAAAAATACAAGCTTTTTTCTGTAAAATCGGCTATACTTAAAGATGAAGGAAACAATATTATTTTTAGTATACCGATTAAAGTATAAAATTATGAAAAGAATATATTCTTTAATTATTGTTTTTTTGTTTGTATTTAATTTGCTGCCGTCTGTTTTTGCTGCACAAACGGAGACTGTTGATATAAACGGTTTCGATAATTTTTCTATTGAACAAGTTCAAAAAACATTTTCTAATACAATAGCCCAAAATACCAAATCCGACACTCAAGATAACAATGAACAAGATTTTCTTTTTAATGCTTTCGTTTACAATGTACAGGATATGTCTTTTACGGAGTTAAATAATGTCTTTTTTAGCGAAAATATTAACAGTGTCGTAAACTATCTGCATCAATATAAGTTATTCGAAAAAAATAATTTGGATTATGGAATTTCACAATATAAAATAAATTTAAATTCGTATATTGCCACCGTTTTAGTTGATGTTTACGGTGCAGTAATATATTGTATATGATTTAAGACTGGCATTTTATGTCAGTCTTTTTTTTATGGAGATAAAAAATGAATAAATTAAAAAAACTGGTATCTGCGATAATTTCATTATCGTTAATGATTACAACATTGCCTATAAATTCTTTTGCTGTTTCATATCCTGTGTTGCCACAATATGAATTCAGTAATTTTGCAAAAATAACATCGGCTAATTTTTGTGAAAACAGTGATACCACAATAATAAATATTCAAGATTTGCATAATAATAAAGAAGTTCAAGATAATATTTGTAAGTTATTGGAAAAATTGAATTCTCAATGTAAAAACTTAGATGTTTATATAGAAGGTGCAAGTAGTCCCATAGACTATAACGAACTTTCATCTTCTATGACAAATGAGGAAGTATCTGTTTTAATGAATGCTTTATATGCTAATGATAAGCTTTCCGGTGCCGAGTTTTTCGGTTACAAAAATAATAAAATACTAAAACCTACGGAACAAAAAAATATTTATGATGAGAATATACAAAATTATTCGTTTTTAATAAAAAACAAACAAAAAATAAATGAAGCCTTGAATAATAAATATGCCAAAATAAGAGAATTGGATACTTATTTAGAAAAAGATCAAAGAAAAACGTTAAAGTTTTATAATGCCTACTTAAATAAAAAAATATCTTCGGAACAATTTTACGGAAAAATTCTTCAGGAATTGACCAAAAGAAATATTTCTACATTAAGATATATAAACACAAAAGTATATTTGGATATTTTAAACGCAAACAAGACTATAAACCAAAAAGCAGCCGAAAGGCAACTTCAAACAGTTGTTTCAAATTTAAAAAATACTATTACTTATCAAGAATATGTTAATCTTTTGCAAGATTCAAAAAACTTGTCGGATATAAATGTTATTTTTGCTTACTTATCTGCAAATGTGAAAGAGATTGATAAAGTTACGAAATATCCGGATTTGTTCAAATTAATAAGTTTAAGAGAATTATCTTCTTTAATAAATCCGTTGGAGTTAATCGAAGAAGAAAATCAAATGATGGAAGATATTTTGCTCTCTTACAGCAAAACTACCGGTAATAAGGATGTTGTATTTATAAATTTGTTTTTTCAGATATATAAAAAGTTATTGTTGGCAAGTATATCTTCGAATGAGTATGTTTATTATAAACAAAATTATAAGAATTTTGTTAGGCTTTATTCCAAATATGTTCAGAATGATGATTTGTTTAATTTGTACAGATACCTTGTGGTTGCGGAAAACTTTAACGAATTAAATATTCAAAGAAATATAACATTTGTTAACAGTCTCGTTCCCGAAAATAAAAACGATGAAGTAAAGAATAATTACAGAGGTAAATTTTATAATATAAATAAGATTTTATCGGGTCTAAACAAAATAAAAAATATTAAAGTTATAATTTCAGGCGGATTTCACACGGAAGGTATAAATGAACTTTTGAAAGCAAAAAAAGTTTCCTATATTACTCTCACACCTAATGTTAAAGAAACGGATTCCTTATATGAACAAAATTATTTGGATAGTATCGTGGAACAAGCAGAAGTTGATATAAATGCAATATCAAAAAAACCGTTTTCCGAACAGGCACGTAATATCATAGCAGATAATATCGTTTCTTCTTTGGGTTCTATATTGGAACAATTGAAAACGAAATCCGATATAACAGCCGAAGAAATTGAACAAATTAATAAAATTATTGAAGATATTATTAAAGCAAATGAAATTGATGATATTGTTCAGTTTGATATTAACAGTAATGGCACGGCAACTGTGACTGTTGAAGGTAAAGTTTATACTTTAAATTATAAAACCGGTACAGTAAAATCCGGAGACAGCTTTGCTACAACGCTTGCTAAAAATATAAAAATATTAATAAAGGAAGCTTTTAAGAACCCTTCAATAAGATCGTTTTTGGTGGTTAATGTGCAGGATAAGAGACTAACTAAAACCGTTTCGGGTGAATATGTAAGGTTGGCGGAAGAACTTTTGATGAATCATAACATATTACTTCCCGGTATTACCAATTATGTTTTGGAAAAGATTTTCTTGGATCATGATACAAATGGAGACATTAATGAATATGAAGTCATAAATTCGGCACTAAAGAGTGTTGCTCAAAGTGAGTTTGCTAATGCGGAAATAATTGTAAGTAAGACCGGAAGCCTTTTCGGTGTTACTCCGGACGGATACGGAAAAACAGAAGAATACGGTTCGTTGTTTTATGTTGTGTGGAATAAAAATGCAAGCGGTAATTATGAAGCAAGCAGAATATTAATATCTGATGTTTTTCTTAAGTATTTAGAAGATCAGGGCTATTCTCAAAAAAAGATGGAAGATGTTTTCAGAAATATATTTATTCATGAAAGGTTGGAAATGCTTGCGCTTACCGGACAAAGTGAAAGTTTTAACAAATATGTTTTATCACATAAACTTTCTGCCACGTCCGACTCGTTTCATAAATATATAAAGTCTGTTTCGTTCAAAAATATGCTTACAGAATACAAAATGAGTACGAATAATCATGAAAAGCAAAAATCTCTTTTAAATGTATTGGATAATCTTATATCTTCTGTCAATAGGGAAAATTCCGAATATTCCGATGTTATTTCCGTTTCTTCTCTTGAAGACGGTAAAGAAGAATACACAGAGGACGTTGTGGAAGCATTCTTGTCAATAAGAGCCGGAGATAATGATATTATTGCAAACTACAACGAAAAATTGATAGCAAAAATTGTTTCTTTAATTGACAATTTAATTGGTTCCGAATCCGATAAAGACGAAAATCAAATAAATGATTTGATAGATAATATGAACAGTATAACCATTGCTTACAGAAAAGAAAGCAGATATATTATGGATGTTAATTTTGCAAAAGAAATAAAAGAGGCATTGGTTAAAAATTTTGATATACCTTCGGAAAGAGTTAACGAAATATCCATAAATGTTTGCGAGATACAAGAAAAAGACGGGGAACTTGTTTTTTCGGAAGATGTTGACGGAAAAATGGTTTTTCTTGTTGATGATATAATTTCAAGAAGAAGTAATACTTTTAATAAAATTTATACCGCTTTAAATAAACAAAGCCCCATTCGTGTTCAGGGAGCAGCTTTCTTTGATTTATCAAAAGAAGAGGATAAGAAAAATGTTATCACGGAACAAGCATTCGAACGGATAAAACAAGAACCGCAAATATTAGTCAATTTAATAAAAAAATTAAATGGAAATGTTCAAAAATATCTTTCGTTATATCTTGTAAGATTGCTTAATGACAGTGCGGGCGAAGAAATCTTAAAACAAATTTACAATTTGGACAAAACAACTATCGGCAATTTAATGACCGGTTTTATCGATATGTTAAACAACAACAATTTACCGAGAGATGTTAATCCGTATGATATCATAGATCTTATTCTTTTTATGGAATACGGAGAGAAAAAAGATGCTTTTAATTTAGATAAGAGTGCTATAGATGCTCTTGCATTAAAATATAACTTTAAAGTAAAAAAAGACAGAGAGAATGCACCGTTAGCCGCAAACTACGGAGCTTGGCAAGAAGATATAGAAAAACTGATAATTTATGCTCGTATGTTGGGATATGAGTACGTAGATCTGTCCGGTATAACCAATATTAACCAATTAAACAAAAAAAGAAATTTGTCAAATAAAGATATAATTGAACAAGTTTGCAGTAAATTCGATATTTCCTTCGTGGATAGAAAAACAAAATCAAAACGCACTCATTTTACAAAAGTGGAAAGAAAATATACAGAACGAATAAAAAAGCAAGAAAGAAAATTATCCGATGCAAGAGACTTTTTTGAGAAAAGAATCAAAAAAATAGACGAACAATTCGGAATAACAAAAAACAGAGTTTTGTCGCAAGAAGAATACGAAGATTATTTACGACAAATTGATTTTGCCGGTTCTCAATACAGAAGTATTGTCAGAGAAGTTATGCTTTCTGCAAGAGATATTACGGTTGAAGTGTTGTCCGATAAGGGCATGAATATAGATACCTCTCTTTTTATGATAGTGGTAGGCGGATCTTTAGTAAAAGGAAATATGATGTCCGATTCCGATATTTATTATGATATTATCGTTCCGGACGGAAGTATTTCCAAATCGATACAGAATCGTTTTGCACCTTTATATTCGTCGATATTGCAACAAGTAGGATTAACAAATTATCATGTACTGAAATATTCTTCTACGGATATAACAAGAGCGAATTTCGGTACTTTTATTGATGAGAAAGAAATTGCAACATTTTTGAACTATGCACCTTTAAGTCAAGATGATACCAAGAAAAAAATGTATTTTAATTATATGATGGAAGCATTAAAAAAAGCAAGCACCGCAGATCTTAAAAAAGATACAAAAGATAAATTGGGTTTGATTACAGAAAAATATTTTGCAATTTCAAGCAGGGGAAAAGGTTGGTTCGGCAATTCTTTCCAAGTTGCACATGATGAAACGGAAACCTTTTCGGACAGATGGACATTATTGGCCTTACAATCGAAATTAAATGAAATAATGTTCGATTATTATGTAAATAATATCGGTGCTATTAATGTTCTTCCGGTTTCAATTGAAGAACAAATTACATTTATAAAAAGAAATATAGCTAAAACCGAGGAAGAACAACAAGTTTTGGATAATGTACATAATGCTTGGAAATTTTTGGCTTCTTGCAGAAATATTAAAAGCAACAATAAATGGACGGGTTTCTTAGCACTGGAAAAACAAGCGATGGATACAATAAATACTTTCGTTTCCGAAGGTACGAATATTTCGGAAGATGAACCGGTCGGAACAATAAACACGCCTAAAGAATTGTTGTCGGTAATAGAAACTTTTTTTAACGATAATTATCCGTCCGAAAAAATTCGTATAAACAGTTATGATAAGTATGATCACTTGGATAAATGGAAAGAATTTGTTTCCGGAGAGAATGCAAAAATTACGGCAAAGAACCGGGATATTTTTATAAGAGCTCAAATTATAGCGTTATTAATAGAAATTGATAGTCCGGAAATAAGAAATAAATTAAGAGAACTCGGAATACCTAAAGAAGAGTTAAATTTTATTATTTCAAGCTTAGACTCAATAAAAATAATAGACAGAGACTTTCCTGATTACTATTCGATACAAGGTGAAAGATCTATGCAGAATTATTGGGACGGAGTTGCGGTTACGGCACAAAATCCGGAAACGGTTTTTGCATTGATAGCACATAAACTTACGTCTGCAAACTTTATTGATGTTAACGATTTCGAAAATGAAGACGATTTCAATGCTGCTAAGAAAAATGCGGAAATATTATTGCATTCCGTGTATTTGCCGTTATCTAAAAGATTCGGGAATCCCGCTATTTATGAATATGTAAGAAACGATTCTTTTGAATGTTCTCATCCTGCGGAATATTTAAATTTATTAAATATAATAGAAACGTTGTATGGAATACCATATTCCCAACTTAGAGATTATAATGATAATTTAAGAGATGTTATAATCAAGTATTTGGAAGATAACGACTTTCAATACGGAAAAGATTTTGAAATAAAAACAAGGGTTAAATCTTTATATAGTATATATGAAAAATTAAATTCCGCAAGAAAAAATGATGAAGATTTAAAGGCTCTTTCAGACATTGAAAAACCTGCCGCCAAGTACATATTAAATTCAAAGGAGCCGTTGTTTGACGAAATATTGCAAGGTGTTAATTATGATAGAGTTCGTGATTTAAATGTCGTAAGACAAAGACTCATAAATTTAGTGGATGCGAACTTTGATACATTATCAATTGAGGATAAAAAACTTTTAAATGATTTTTTAGGTCAGATGAAAAATGCTGTTTTTGCTAATTATAAAGTTGTAGATCGTATAAAAGGTACTATTTCAAGATGTTTGCCGAATAGTCTGAATGATGCCGGTTATGTGGATATAGAAAAACTCGGAGATAATATAAAAGCATTATCCGAAGAAGAAAAATTTTTAAATTTATGGTTTTTGGATATGTTTGGAGAGGAATTAAGAGACCTTGTCGGCCTTCATGTTGTTGCACAAGATGAAAAATATGCAGATGTTGTCAATGCACTGGAAAAAGATAAAGAAAAAGACCCCGAAAATCCGTATTCTGCTTTAGTAAATTTTTTCCTTAAGACAAAAGGTATGTTGTTTCAATATTTTAATAAAGATTTAAAAAATAAACAGGCAAGATTAAAAATTAATGCGGCAATAAATTTGGCTAACGGAGTTCCTATTCCGGTGGAAGTTTGTTTTTACGAACAGACCGATTACGATGCCGAAACTTATGGTATATATAACTATAAGAAAATATCCGCGCCTCACTACATATACAAAATGGGTAAGAATTTTGATGCCTTATTGTTTGAACATATTTTTTCCAAGGAATTGGATTACAGCTTTATAGATAAGAGTCAACAAGAAAAGAAAAGAATGGTATTCACTTCGGACGGTGTTGTTCCGGGTGAAGATTTGGCTGAAAATTTCAGAGACATATTTGAAAAAAGAAAACTGGACGGTACGATAACCTGTTTTGTGGAATATGATGGCGCAATATATGTTCAAAAATTGCAGAAAGGTGCAACCATTTTTGATCTTGCAACCGGCAGAAATTTTTCAGATGATGTTAATGTTTCCGTTTATACTGATAGAGGTGATATGTTGTCTTCAAATGTTCTTTTGGATAATGCAAGATTATATAAAATAATTAAAGCCGGAGATTCTGCTGTTTCCGTTCCAAGAACAGATAAAAGTATCAAAACAAAAAGAGGTAAAGTTGTATATCAAAGAGAAAAGAATGAAATAGGAAGCGATGTTTCGGCTTTTTTCAAGTCTATAAAATCAGCGGGCGGTAATGTTCATACAGTTACGGATTTGTTGGAAGAAATTTTAACGAACGAAAAAATAAAAGAAATTTTAATTGACGAGAAGAAAGGATATTCGGAAAAAGCAAAAGCTATTTACAACGAAAAAACTAAATCTGATAACATAATTTTACAAAACGAGCAATTAATAACAGATTTTATAATGCTTCTTTCGGACTTGATTTCAGAATATAATTTAGGAAATATATCGTTGTTATCTTTCATTAAAAGGTCTACTCAAATAGCAAATCATTATGATTTTGCCAATATGTTTGAATTATTTGAAGCTATAGATTATGGAATAATAGATTTTAACGACATAGAAGCATTCTACAATATGTGTGTTGTAATAAAAACAAAAATGGAAATATCAAACAGCAAGCTTTTAGAAGCAATTTCAACTTCAGGATTGGATATAGAATTTGTTCCGGCTAACAGTTCCGAATATAATCTCATGATAAATAAAGAGAAATTTTTTATAAGAGGAATAGATTTAATAGATTACAGAATTATTGAAACTATTATCGGGTTGTTGCAAAACGGCGGTATAAAGACAGCTCAAGCATTTGATAAAGATGATAAAAGAATTGACGAAGAAGAAGATACTGTTTTTGTTGCTGCGGATTTTGTTCAACCTAAAAAAGAATTTTCATTGATGGCTTTGGGTAACAGTGTTGAACAATTGGTTCGTTATGCCATGGTACATCACAGCAGAATTGTAAGTACTATTCTCGAAAAAACGCATGAAATTGCTCATAAGTATGAAAGCACTCAGAAAACAGATGAAAGTATGGCTTCTTTGACACAAGAAGAAAGCGGTTTAATGGCACAAATATTGATGGGTATATTTTCTCGAGACAGTTATTATGATAAACGATATGAAGATACGCAAAATTTATTGGCTCAAGAAACGCCGTATTTAACACAGGAAGATATAGATATTATTAAAGATATTGAACATTTGGGCTTGTCGGGGTATGCCGATTTATTGGAAAAATTCGGAATAGACGAAAAACAAATAATAGAAAGGTTTAAGGGTAT
>JAEEGK010018790.1_pt1 | contig 14904 bp, 13 predicted proteins | sample 8958771 | NCBI WGS metagenome assembly JAEEGK01 (sample SAMN16246547, study PRJNA631951) | gut metagenome | biome: gut microbiome; feature: rumen; material: SC-attached | host: Bos | place: Iran: Karaj | collected 2018-10 | reverse complement strand
CTTCATATTTATTCTTCTTATTCTTTCTAAATAATATTGTAAATTTGTGAAATTTTTCATCTATTTCATCACCTAAATTCACTGTTAAACCATATTCTTTTCTTGTATGATGTTTACTTGATTTATTATTGTTTTCTCTCAATTTTCTCATATTTATTTTTTTAATATAATTTATTGTGATAAATAAATGAATCAATTTTAATTAAAAAAAATAAATTTAATATACTTATTTAAATCTGATTATCAAACTATCCAATTACTTAATAATAATGAGTTATATTTATAAAGAATATTAATAAAACTATTTTATATATAAATATTTAAAATGGCTCCAAAAGATTTAAATTAAAGAATGTTAGTTATTGTACAAAATAAGAAGAATATTTCAATAGAGTATTCTATATCTAAAAAAAGAAAATCCTTGAATGCAATAAAATAAAAAAAATATAAAGAATAAAATCTAAGAAACATATACAATAATAATAAATATATAAAAAAATAAAAAAAATAAAAAATGAACTTTACCCAAATTCCAAAATCTCCAATAACTCATACAACAGACCCAATATATGTAGGTTCAAGTGTAATAGGAATAAAATATGACAAAGGAATATTAATAGCATGTGACACAAGATTAAATTATGGTTCTTTATGTAAAATAATGCACACAGAAAGAATATTCCAATTAACAAATAGAACAATAATAGGATATTCAGGAGAATATTCAGATATGCAAGAAACATTAAGACAATTAAATTCAATGGTTTTAGAAGATAATTTATCTTCAAATAATAAACCATTTTTAGGTCCAATTGAATTAACAAATTATTTATCTTCTTTACATTATTATAAAAGAAATAAAATGAATCCATATTTAAATAATGTTATTTGTGGTGGTATTGATTGGAATGGAGATATTGTATTACTTAATATTGATCACTTTGGTACTTTATTAAATGCAAATTATTTTACTACTTCAATGTCTCATTATTTCTGTAATGCTATTTTAAGAAATGAATATCCTAAAGATCCTAAAGATATTGGGAAAGATAAAGCTATTGATATTATTAAAAAGTGCTTTGAAGTTCTTTTTGAAAGACATAGTCAAGCTGGAAATGTAATTCAATTCGCTGTTATTGAAAAAGGAAATGGTGATGATATTAAATTTGAAAAAGGAGAATTTGAATTAAAAGGAAGATGGGATGCTGATATGTATAAGAATAAAACTAATGAAATTCATTATTTAATTTCTTAAATTTTTAGTTTGATTATGGCTTTTTTTTAGAGAAAAAATTTAAATTTTTTTAAGAAGTTTTTAAAAAAAATTATTAAAAAAAATAAAATAATTTTTTTGTTGTTTTTTAAAAAGAGAAAAAAATAAAGAGAATAATAAATAGAATTTAAATAATAAAAAAAAATATCTAAATTTATTTATTCCTTTTATAAAATTTCAAAATATTCCAAATTAAAAAGATTTTCGATGTAATTATATATAAAAATCTTTTTTAACAATTACATCCTCCTTTTTCATCATTTTTATAATTTTCATCTTTTAATTCGATTCCTTTTTTCATATTAGTTAAATTTGAAACAACATCTTCGATGATTTTTTTCATAAAATCATTAATTCCAATATTTTCTTTAGCAGAACTTTCAAAAAATGGAATTTCATACATTTCAGCTAATTTTTGTCCTTCTTCAGTAGAAACTTCTCTAGAAAGATCAATTTTATTTCCAACTAAAACTTTTTGAATATTTTTTTCACTATCAGTATATTCACCAATAGATTGAACCCATTCTTGCACTTTTTCAAAAGATGATTTACTTGTTACATCATATATTATTATTACTCCATCTGAATTTCTATAAAAATTTTTCGTTAGTGCTTTATATTGTTCTTGTCCTGCTGTGTCCCATATTTTTACTTTGATTAATTTATCGTTTACTTTTTCTTCTTTTGTGAAATATTCTAATCCTACTGTTGCTAAATGTTGGTTTGTAAATATTCCTTGAGTATATCTATATGGTGTTAAATATTTTATTTTTTTTAATTTTATTTTTTTTTTTACTTGTAAAGAAGAGATGTTTTTCCAACACATGATTCTCCTACTACTATTAATTGGATTTTTTCGTCAAATTTCATTTTTTTATATTTTTTTTTTATTTATTTTTTTATTTTTTTTTAAATATTATATATATTGTTCATTTTTGTTTTATGCTTTATGATATTATTTTTTATAAATTTAATATTTTTATATAAGTCCTTTATAATTAATTTAAATTAAATTTAAATCTTTTTTCTTAGAATTTAAAAGTTGAAAATATTATTTTTTCTTCATAAATCTCTATTATTTATAATTGTCTAAGAGTGATTTTCTATAAGATAATAAATTTATATTTTTATTTCTATCAAAATTAAAATATATATTGATTCAAACCTCCTATGATTGTTTATTCAATAAATAATATTATTAATTTATAAAGAAGTTAAAAAAGATTTTTTCAATTTTTGAGAATATTTTCTGAGTAAGAGAATATAATTTTATTTATATTTATCATTTTTATTAAATGAGTCTATTAGAACCCAATGGATTATTATTTCTTCTGAAATCTTTTGAAAATTCATCATTAAATAATCTTTTATTTCATCCATATTTATATTTAAATAAATATTATATTTAAGAGAATTATGATTAAAATATGAAAAAATTATAGAGTGAAAACTGATTAATAAAAATCAAATAATATTTTCAAAACTTTGTCCACTCAATTTTATTCTATTAAAAATAAAAAAAATTCATTTTCAAAAAAAGCCATCAAAAAAAATAATAAATAAAAAAATAATCTTTTAAAAAAATATAATTTCATAACTGAAAATATAAAAATAATCAAAAAAAAAAATCAAAAATGTCTTTCCAACGTTATTGTTTCATTACAGAATATTTTGATAGTTTAGCATCCTTAGTAAAAAACTACCAACTATTTTACTATCCTTCTGACGGATCAATAGAAATGTTCGACATAAAAAATCAAAAAATATTTTTGAAAAGAAGAGTAGTTCCAGAAATATCAATAAAAGACTTATACAAAGGAAGCGATGTAAATATATTTTCTAGAAAGCACAAATTAATAGATTATGGTGATGAATATACAAAAAATCACTTTGAAGAAATTCGTTCAAGTACATATGGAATGATAAAGCCAGATGGATATTTAAATATAGGAAAAATAATAGATATGATATATAATGCAGGTAATTTTACAATAGTAAAATTAAAATTATGCAAAATGTCCTTAGAAAACGCAGCTGAATTTTATGGTGAACACAAAGGAAAAAGTTTTTATGATTTCTTAGTAAATTATATAACAAGTGATTTTATTGTTGGTTTGGAATTAGTAAAAAAAGATGCAATTCAAGCATGGAGAAATTTCATAGGACCAACAAATGTAGCAAAAGCAAAAGCAGAAGCACCAAATTCATTAAGAGGAATATTTGGAAATGGAGAAAAAAACACAGTACATGGAAGTGATTCTCCACAAAGTGTTTTAAGAGAATGTAATATAGTATTTAATAAAATTGTTCATAAACCAATGTTAACTAATTGTGCTTGTTTAGTTATTAAACCTCATGCTATTTCAGAAGGAAATGCTGGTAAAATTATTGATATTATATTAACTGAAGGTTTTGAAATTTCAAGTATGCAAATGTTTTATTTAGATAAAATTAATGCCGAAGAATTTTTCGAAGTTTATAAAGGTGTATTACCTGAATATAGTGATATGATTGAAGATATTACTTGTGGTCCTGTGATTGCTATGGAAGTCAGACAAGATGATTGTGTTAATAAATTAAGAGCTTTAGTTGGTCCTCATGATCCTGAAATTGCTAAAAGTCTAAGACCTAATACTATTAGAGCTAAATTCGGAATTGATAGAGTTAAAAATGCTGTTCATTGTACTGATTTAAGTGAGGATGGACCTTTGGAATGTAAGTTCTTCTTTGAAGATTTGGCTTATAGTTTGTTACCTCATTAAAAAAAAATAATTTTTTTTTTTTTGATTTTTTTTTTAAATTTAAATTTTAATTGTATTTTTTTTTTTTTTTTTTTTTATTTAATTTATCATAAAAGATTATAAATTTATGTAGAGATTTATAAAGAAGATATGATATATATTTTATCCTAAAATAAAAAATATTTGCAACAAAATAACCTTAAAAACATTTTTTTATATTCAATACTTTTTATTTATAATTATAATTTCTTAATTCATAATTAGTAATAATATCTTCACCTGAATTAAATTTTTCTTGATTAAATTTATAACTAATTATATTTTTATTTATATATTTAGATGGAATATTTATATTATTTATTTTTTTCTTATATATATTTGGTGAAACGAAAATTAATGATTTATTTTTTGGATGAATTGTTTTATTAAAGAATAAATTTTCACCACCACTTTTTTCTTTAGAATTTACTAAAATATTATTTATTCTATTTTCAACTGATTTAATACTATTAAGACCATTAATAGAATTTTTATTTCTTGATTTTAAATGTAAAAAATATTTGAGATTCTTTTCTCTGTCATAATTATCAAAACTACTATATTTAAAATGATGATTAGCATTATTCATTTTATTTGAATTTAAATTTTTTTGATTTAATTTATTATAATATGCAATATTATCACTGTTTTGTTGATAAATAACTTTATTTCTACTAGAATTGTTTATCTTAATCTTATTATTTTTTAATTTATCATTAATTAAATGATTATTTATTATATTATTTTTTCTATTTCTTAGATAAAAATAAACAACTTTATTATTAACGCGATTTGAATGTGGATTTGCAGATTTTTTTCTTATTTTCATCATATTTGTAGAGGTCATATTAAAATTTAAATTTTGAGAGTTTGGATTATTATAATAAATATTATTGTTTTTATTTCTTGATATAACAAGATTTTTTGATTTATCAGTAATATACATTGTTTGATGAATATTTTCATTACTTTTATTTCTTGTAGAACTATAAATTTCTTCAAATTCTTTTACTTTAATTAATTCTAATTGTCTGTATAAATCTAAATATCTAAAATGAGCTCCATATTCATAAAATTTATGTACTTTATTTTCTCCATAATATATACCTTTATAATCCATTTATTCAATTTTTTTTTAATTAAATAAATTTCAAAAATAAAATTAATATAATTTATTATTATTATATATTATTTTACGTTTTTTAAATATTAAAAGAATTTTAATGATTATATATGATTTTTTATTTAGAATTTTTTAAGAATTGAGTGAAAAATATTTTGAATTCTTTATAATCGATTTTTCCATCTTTATTTAAATCTAAACTTGTAAAAAGAGCTTCACATTCTTTTCTTGTTGGGTTTGGAATGTTATTTTGTTTTGAAAATGAAATTAAAATTGATTCAACTTCATCTAAATCTAATAAACCATTTTTATTTTTATCATATGTATTAAAAGCATTTTTTATCACTAAATCTAATTGTTTTTCATCTTTTAGTAAATCATTTATTGTTTTGTTTAAATTACTCATTTTTATTGTAAATTAATAAAAAATATTGAAAAAAAAAATTGAAAATATAAAAAATATAAATTTTAAGGTTTTTTTTTATATAATTTAATTAAAACATATAACAAAAATATTTAAAGATTAAAAGTCATAAATTTATTTTCATATCACTCTATATTTAAATTCTTTATTTATATTTCATAATAAAGTATTTAAATTTAATTAAAAACAATATTTCACTTTATATGATAATTAAATTTCAAAATAAAAAAGTAAAAATCAATTAATTTTATAATTGAAAAAGAATGGAATTGAAAAAAAAAACAGAAAAAATTCCAAAACCAATAATTAATAAAATAAGAACAAATACAATAAAACAAGAAATAAAAAAATATAAATCCAAAAAGCAAACAGAAGAATTAGAAGAATATTCAAATGAAAGTGAATCAAATGGATTTTGTAAATTTTATAAATCTCGTTTAAAAATGTTAAAATGTATTCCACCAAGTCATTCAATTCAAGATATAAATACAATAAAATGGTTAAAAAGAACTCATAGTAAAGAAGTTTTAAGAGCATGTGTTAATAAACTTTTAGATGATGAAGAAGAAGAAAAATCGATTAGTAATATTAATAAATCTAATTCCTTTGATTTTAATAAAAATAATACAATAAAAGAAAATAAATTTTATAAAATGAATCCAAAATATTTTTGGACTCAAGAAAAATATCAAAAAATATTAAAATTAAAAGAACTTTTTAAAGAATTTGATGTTGATGGTAATCAACAAATGGAAATTAATGAAATTGAATCTATGTTTAAAACAAATAATATTGATGCAAGTTCAAGTGAATTAACTAAATTATTCGGTAATGGAGTTGAAAAGAAAAAAAATAAAAATATTATTTTTGATTTTTATCAATTTTGTAATTTTTCAATTGAACATGATTTAGAATTTGCAAAATTTTTAAGAGGATTAAAATTAAAAGAAACAAATAAAAATGATTCAAATTATTATCCAAGAAGTTTTAATTCACTTTTAGATTATTTTATTTCAAAAGGAGAAGAAAGGAAAAGTGTAAATAAAATAAATTCTATAATAAAAAATATGGATGTTGTAAGAGAAAATAATCAAAATAATGTTTTAGATTGTAATGAGTTAATTAAAACAGATAAAAAAATGGATTTTTATGAACTTATGTCAGAATTTAAAAACTTATTTCAATTAACTTTAAGTAATGATGAAATACAAAGAAAAAGAAGAAATAAAGAAAAAAAAGAAAAAGAAAAGGAAAAAGAATTGAATGTAGAACAAAGAAATAATATGATGAAAAGAACTAATAAATTAGCTGATTGTAAAAGATTATTTGATAAAATAATTAAAAAACAAAATTATGAAGAAAAAGATAAATTACCTATGTTATTACCTCTTATGGCAATTAAAGAAAAAAAAGAACCTGAAGGTAAAATTAAAAGAAGACATTTTAATAGTTGTATATATATTCCACCTCAAGGAAATATATGAATAAAAAATCTTTTTAGGGATAGTGCTTTAAACAATTTAATTTAGTTTTGACTATTAATTGAACATATATTTTCATATTTTTATTGAAAAATTTATTTGAATATGAATCTAAATATTGAAAATAAGAAATTCTAAAGATTTTTTAAGACTTTTTTTTCTCACTCTAAAAAATGATTAAAATTTTTTTTGTAAAATTGATGGGTAATGTACATTATCAAAATTCTAAAAATATTATAAAAGAAAATAAAATGAAGTTTATACATTTTTAAAGATATAATATATAAGATATAATTAAGGATTAATTTTTAGTTTGATTTAAATCTAATTATAAATTACTATAAATTATTATAAATAATCTACAAAAGAAATTAAAATCCTAAAACCAAATATATATATTTTTTAAGAGAATATCAAATCTATTTGAAATTTCTTTGAAAAGATTATAAAAATAAAACTAATATTCTAACTCATTTAAAATAATTTGACAAATAATATTATAAATCATTTAATTATCTTTATATATTTAATCAACATATTTATATTTTTTTCATTTAAAATTAATTACATTTTATTCACACTGAAAGATTATATATAATTACTTTTTTGGAGTATACCTATTATATCCTTCCATTTACAATTGTAATTATCAATATATATATTATCATTGTTATTATTGATATTATTATTATTGTTATATAAAAATTCTAAATACTTATCAATGAAATCCCGAATTGATTCTGGAACTTCAACATTTAAATTATAATTGATTTCTTTATTTATAAAATTAAATCTTGAAATTTTTCGTTTTTTAAATATCATTTTTTTTTTATAATCAACTAAATTATATTTTTCATTAAATAAAGAAGAATTAATTATATCATCAGAATTATTATTTTCATATTCTTTTCTTAAAATACTATAAAAAAAATCTCTATTTTTTATTTTTTTCAGGTTCATTTTTGGAAACCTTAAATTTTCTTGATAATAATTATCTCCTATTAATTTTTTATATATAATTGTAAAAACACTTTTTTCAATATGTAGAATACTTAATGCAAATTCATAACTGTTAATAATTTTATTATTTTTTAACCAAACATAAGAGTAATCATTAAATTTTAATTCATGAAAAAATAAACAATTGGAATCATTACATTTTTTATTATTTAAATAATGTTTACAATATTTAGTTATAAAATAATTTATTTTTAAATTATGATTTTCAATAGTAAAATTATGAATTGATAAAACTGTTAAAGCAGCTTGATTAACTGTATCAAATTCAACGATTGCATTATTTTTGTTTTTTTTTTTATTTGATAATAAATTCATTTGTTTTATATGACCATAATGTCCTAAATATTTTTTTTGATATAAAATATCTTTATTAAAAAGACTTTTTGGAATGTCCGATATAAAAACAATTTTTTTCGATAAAAAAATAAGTCTTGATAAAGACAATACATCACTTTTATTTATTAATGTATGAATATTTGATTCATAATTAGTTGACATTTTTATTTGATTATTACTTTATTTACAAAAAATCTTTTAATAATATATAAGAAAAAGTCACCTTAATTATTTATATAATATATTTTATGGGGATATTTTTTGTAATATATTTCTCAAAAATAAATTTTTTTCTTTAATTTATTATTATTAGCAATTTGTTAGTTTTTTAAAAATTACAAATATTAACATTTGTAAACATTATAATTTCAAAAAAATAAATAATCAAAAAATCCTTATTTAAAATTTTTTTTATTATAAAAAAGAAAAAAATCAAAAATAAAAAAAAATAAACACAAACTTAAAAAATAAAATAAATATTTCAAAAATAAAAAAAAATTTTTTAATTAAAACCTTAAATTGCAAACAATTTTAAATTTCATCTTCTTTTTCATTAAACTCATCAACAACAGGATAATCTCCAACACTAATATAATTAGGTCTAACAACAATTCCAAAATTAGGATCACATTCAAAATATTTTTTTCCTTTAAGAGTACCATCACAATCTCCCATAGGTTCATCTAATTGAATTCCAACCCAAAATCCATGTCCCATTTCTTTACACTTTCCAATAAATTTAACTTCTCCTCTTCTAACACCATCACCTAATAAACATCTATCACCAATTTTAATTTTTTTAGCTTCTTCTTCATAAGTTGGTCCTTGACTTTCAAGAACTTTTTTTTTATAATTTGGATCTTTCATTAATTTCTTTCTAAATTCTCTTAAATTATTTGGTCTCTTTAAATAATCTTCTTCTGATATTTCATATTTTTTAACTGTTGATACATCATCAATATTATTTTGAACTAATATTCCATTAGGATTTAAATCAGTTACGTGAATTGTATCAAAATTTTCTATTCCTAAATCTTTTAATTTTTTATCATCATCATATTGAGAAAAGGGAAGTTCTTCACCTGTTGATTTTATTAGTTTTAATTTCATATATTCGGGAAGAGTTCCAAATTTTTTTGATAATGCATCTTTCACTTCTCCAAGTAATGTCGTTGTGTGAAAACGGAGTTCTTCTAATATTATTTTTGTGTGAGAATGTGTTGCGTTTATTTTTATTATTGGATCGTTTTGAATGTACATTTTTTTTTTTTTGATTTTAAATATTTATTTTAATTTTTTTTTTAAATTTGTTATGTGGATTCTAGAATTTTTTTTAGAAATTTAATTCTTTTAAAATAATTATTAAATTTTTAGATTTGGTTTTGATTTAAATATTTTTTATCAAAAGGATTTTATTAGACATGATAAACATTTATTTTTTTATTTTAATACTTTATCAATTATACTTTTAATATTTATTTTTTTCATATTTTAATCTCTTCTTATATTTATAGAATTTGATCTTCTTTTTTTAAAAGAGTAATAAAAATTTTTATTTATTTATATATTATTTTCTTCAAAAGAAATTATTAACTTTAATACTTATTTTTATAATTATTTTTAATCAATAATTATATTATTACTTTATTTTCAAAAATGATTTAAAAATTTTTTATTTATATTCATCTTTAACATCATCATTTTTATATAAATTAATTAAATGACTAAAATTATTAACAGTATTATTACTAATATTTAAATGGATATTATTTATTTGAGTTAAAGATAAATTTGTATGATTTTTTTCTTCCTTTTTTTCTTTATTATATTTTTTATTTAACATCCTTTTTATAAGATCTTTACTTGATTTATTATCAATTTCAGCTCCATCAGGACAATTAATTAATTTAATAAAATTTGGATCTTTTCTATTAATACAATATTTAATTTTATCTCTATTAATTTCTTTATGCCATAACCAATCAATTTTATATGCATATAAATAATTTTCAATTTTATTATTTAATTTTGCAAATCCAACTATATTTTCATTTTCTTCATCTAATATAAAAACTATAATACATATACTTTCATCTTTTTTTATTTTTAATAAATCACCACCTAAAATTACAAAATTTTTTTCTTTTGATTCTAATATTTGTTCATGTGTTTCTCTTATTAAAAAATATTTTATTTTATATTGATTAGAATCAATTAATTTTAAAATTTTATATACTTTATTTATAGGATATGAATAATGGCATATAATACCAATTAAATTGGGTAAATTTTCTTCTTCAAATTCATCAAATATTTCCTTTTTTGATTTTCCATAAAAATGTTGAATATATCCCATTGGAATTTCTATAAAATTATTTTCATCAATTTCATCTAAGTTTAAGTCTAAATCTTCTTGATGATTATGAATATATTTACATAAAGAACCTTCTTTACAATAACCTAAATTATAATATCTACATTCTTTTTTTTGATTTAACCATTTTTCTCTTTCTGATTCAGAATGAAGATAACGACAATTTTTTCCTCTTTTACAATGTCCATTTAAATAAAATTTACATAAAATCTGATTTTCATGAATTTTGCTTTTATGATTTAATAGTGACATTTTTTCTCAGATTAAATATATTAAATAATTACTTAAATAAATTTTGTTTTGTTTTCTTAAATTTTTATTTTAATAAAATTAAACACTATTTTATATCTAATAAAAGACTTATGAAAAAACATTATTGAAAGAATTATAGTTTTCGATTTTATATTTTTTATCTGAATTACCTATACTTAATAATTTTTCTTTGCTTTTTAATAAATTGTTATCAATATTATTACTATTATTAGGGGAAAAAAAGGGATCTTCTTCTACTTCAATTCTAGTTTCTTTAGTTTTTTTCTTTTTTTTAGTGTCTCCAAAAAGTCTATTACTTAAACTTTGAATTTCACCTTTATAAAAAGCTTTATTAAAAAAGTTATTTCTGTTTTTAATAAATTTTAATTTTTGATTTAATGGTTTTTCTTTAATTGATTCTGAAGAAATAGGTTTAAATAAATTAAAGAATGAATTATTACTTTGTTTCTTGTTAAAAATTTTTCCTGTACTAAAAGAAGTATTTTCATTTGAATTTTTTAATGGAGAATTAGTAAAAGTTGAAATATAATTTCCTGTATTTTTGTTATAAAAAGTATTTGAAGTAGTTGTTAAATTATATTCAAGAGGTGGTTTATTTTCAATTAAACTTATTTTAATTAAAGATAAACCTGGATAACCAATTTTACTATAAATTTCATATATTTTATTTTGATAATTATATTTTATTGAATCTAATTTTAAATTTAAACTCTTTGCTGATTTATGATTCGTTAATTTTTCTTTTGATATTTTCATATTTTTCATATATATTTTTATTTAATATATTTTATCAAAAATAATTATATAGATTAGTTATAATATAATTATCTATTAATTTTTTCAAATATTCTTGATTATTTGAAAAATATTTAATTTAAGTTGTTTAGATTTTAATATATATTTTAAATTTTAATTTTCAATTTTAATTCACTTTTTGTATGATTGAATTATGTTGAAAATAAAATATGACTAAAATCAAATAGAAAAATATAATATCTAAAAAAGTCAATTATTTATTTTAATATCTTGACAACAATCTTAATTTTTTATATTTATTCCTTATTCCTTTCTTTCATAAAATATGTCCAATATGAATACCATTAAATGTTGATTCTTGTTATCAATAAATAATAATACCTTTGATTTTCATTATTTTTCATTTTTTGTCATAATTTTTATAAGAAATAATAAAATGTATTTTAAGGTTTTATAGTATATAATTAGTGTAATATATGTAATATACTAAAATGCTCTATAATTCATTTTCTAAATATTTTATTCTGAAATTTTAGAAATTATTAAAATAAATAAATAAAAAATCTAATCAAAATTTAAATTTAGTTTATTTATTGGAATTCTTTCCTTATTGATATTTTCTATTTTTGAAAGTAGTTCCTTATGGATAAATACATTTTCCATTAATAATTCTTCCTCCTATACATTTTTTATTTTTATTAACACAATTATCATTATCTAATATAAATCCAATGGGACAAAGACATCTTCCATTAATTAATTTACCACCTTTACATATATCTTTTCTATCTACACATTCATTTCCATCAAAAAATTTATTTGAACCACAAAGACATATTCCACTCACAATTTTACCTCCTTTACATTTTCCATTTGGTATTACACATTCATTATTTATTAATGTTGTCTTTGGAGGACAATAACATTGTGCTTCTATTATTTTACCTCCTATACATTTATCTTTTCCATCTACACATTCATTGTTATTTTGTAATATATATCCTTCAAGACAAATACATTTATTATTATATAGTTCACCATTTTTACATTTTAAATAAATATCTGATTCTGGGTAACATTGTTTTGTTATTGGATTATAAATTTCATCTTTTTCACATATTCTTTCACATATGTATTTTTCTTTATTATAAGTTTCATCTTCTTCACAAACACTTTCACATTTTCTTGTTTCACTATTATAAACTTCTCCTATCTCACAGTTAATTTCACACTTTTTTTTGTCTGGATTATATATTTCACCTTCTTTACATTCATCACATGCAAATATTTCTTCATTATAATATTCATTTTCTTTACATACTTTTATACATATATTTTTTTCTTTATCATATAATTCATTTACTTTACATTTAAGTATTTCATTTATTACTAATGATAATAATAAAATGATTATTAATTTTTTCATTTTTTTCTAAAGTTATATTTTATTGAAGTTATTTATATTTTTAGATTTATTTTCATTTAATAAATGTTTTTTATTTTTTTCATTAGTTAGTGTTTTAAAATATTATAAATAATTGAACATTAATAACATAAAATTTTTCAAGATTTTAATTAGTAGAAAACTTCAACTTAATTTTCTTTATCTAAACAAATAAAAATAAGATTTTTATTTAAATTAACTTTAAAATAAAAAAGCCATTACTGATAAGAGTTATTTTAATGTAAATATAAAATAAGATTTAAATTTTAAATTATATTAATAGATTTTTTAATTAAAAATTTGAAAAATTAAAAATAAAAAAATAACTCTATTAATCTAAATAAATATTTTTTATGATTTGATTTAGTTATGTCTTACACATTTATTTCCATTTACTAAAGAAAATCCATAAGGACATATACATCTTCCCTTTTTATATATACCCCCAATACATAATGATTCACTTATATTTCTACTTTTACATATTCCATTTTTGAAAGTAGTTCCACTTGGACAAATACATTTTCTATTAATCATTCTTCCTCCTTCACATTTTTTATTTTTATTAACACAATTATTATCAATTAATATAAATCCAATGGGACAATGACATCTTCCATTAATTAATTTACCATCTTTACATATATCTTTTCCATTGACACATTTATCATTTTCTAAAAATCTATCTGGTGGACAAATACATATTCCACTAATTAAATTACCTCCTTTACATTTTCCTTCAGCTATAACACATTCATATACATCTAACATTTTATTTGGAGGACAATAACATTTTCCTTTTGTGATTTCACCTCCTATACATTTTCCTTTTCCATCTATACAATAACCATCTATTGTTAAAAAACCATCTAAACAATAACATTTACCATCAATTAATTTGCCGTCACAAAAATTGTCTCCATTTCTTTCACATCGTCCAGTTTCAACATTAAATATTTCATTAAATTGACAAATATTCTCACACTTATCGAAAAAGTCATTATATTTTGTTCCTTCTTCACATATTATTTCACATTGTTTTGTATTTTGATTATATATTTTATTTCCTTCACATAGTGGTTCACATAATTTTGATTGAAGATTATAAACAGAATTTTCTGGACAAATACTATCACATTTAGCTGTTTCTAAATTATAAATTTCACCTTCTTGACATATTTCTTCACATGAATTTGTTTCTTTATTATAATACATATTTTTTTCACAAATACTCTCACATTTTTCTGTATCTAAATTATAAAATTCATCATCTTTACATTTATTTTCACATGAATTTGTTTCTGGATTAAAATACATATATTCTTTACAAATACTATCACATTTATCTGTTTCTGAATTATAAGTTTCACCATTTTTACATTTGTTTTCACATGATTTTGTATTTTCATTATAAAATTCACCAATCGGACAAAAACTAAAACATCTTTTTTCTTCTTTAACATAAATTTCTCCTTCATTACATATTTCACATGAATTGTTCTCTTCATTATAATATTCATTTTCTTGACATATTCCTACACATTTCATATCTTGTGGATCATATACTTCATAAACTTTACATTCAGGAGTTTCATTTATTACAAATGATAATAATAAAAT
>JAEEGK010018782.1_pt1 | contig 14907 bp, 10 predicted proteins | sample 8958771 | NCBI WGS metagenome assembly JAEEGK01 (sample SAMN16246547, study PRJNA631951) | gut metagenome | biome: gut microbiome; feature: rumen; material: SC-attached | host: Bos | place: Iran: Karaj | collected 2018-10 | reverse complement strand
ATTAAATTGTGTTAAAATAGGGTATGAAATGAATTTCTGTTGTTTTTGAGACACTTAATTTCCACATAATATATTATCTTTGCACCCGAAAGTTAATAACAACTCAATATAAACGCTATAATCTTATTTAAAAATAATAAAACTCAAAACAAATGAAAAGAGAATTATCGGGAGGGATAACCTCTAGAAAAAGATTTGCAGGGAAATCAGATTTCTCTGCAAAACAAGTTTCCACAACATTATTGTTGTTGCTCTTGTGTTTGCTTATGCCGCAGAAGGGATGGGCAGACATTGTGACTACTACGTATGATTTTACGACAAAAGATGGGGACAAGACAGTTACTTACTCATCAACCACAGAGCGTAATTGTACTTATTTTACTAAAATAGGTCAAGTTTCTGACCCAGGACGTTTTGCTGCTCAAAATCCTGATAAATGGGTTTTTGAAAGAACGAGTGGTCAAGGTGTTACGAGTAATACAATTGGTTTGTGTAATAACTATGGTTCTGGACGACGTTTTTTGGTTAGCAACCTTTATGCTGGAGATGTGGTAACATTTGACGTTGTTGGTTTAAACGGCTCGCAAACTGATGTTACTACAGCACCAGAATCGTCGGGAGCAACCAAAAGCAACAACTCCTTTACTATGAGTGAAAAAGGTTCATTGGTTGTTTGGATTGCTAATCTCAGTAGCATCAAGACAATCACTATCCAGCACGACAACTCTGGTGTTTATGAGTATGATCCTGCTGTAGAGATTTACGATTTGTCGGGAATAACGGGCGGTGCCGTTACGGCTACCGAGAGCGCAGGTTATAAATTCAGCTCTGCTTATAGTACTGATGCTCTGATACTTGGTAATCCTTCAGGATATTCGCTGAATAATCGTATTGTTGTACAGAACGGCAATTTCCAATGGGCTAATGGCTTGCAAAACACTGGTAGCGGATACAGACTTGTTGGCATTAACAATCTTTTGGAAGGTGATCGTGTGGTTATTACTTTTACTGGAACTAACACATTTTTCTCAAGCCGACACGAAAGCGATAAACTTAACCAAGTTTTCGCTGCTGCAGGAAAGGTTTTCAAAGACGGAAATAACGACGGTGAGCTGAATGATGGTGAAACCATGATAACCGCTCCTGGCACGCCTGTTGAGAGCCAGGCTGTATATACCATGACGGCCGACGGTCATCTTGACATTGCGCTTGAAAGAAGCCAAAAGATTACCAAGATTGAAATTTATAGCGACCATGAGGCTCAGATGCTCGACCGTTTCGACGCTTCAACAGGCTATACTGCCTATTTCTCCAAGACTGGTCAGCTGCTGGATAAGGAGCACAACCTTGGCGGTTTGGAAATACATGTTGGCAACGAAGACAATACGCAGCACGCCATTGTGGTAAGCTCCGATGAAGGTCCTGTCTCATTCGTTTACGACCAAGGGCATTATAAGATGGCCAGACAGTCAGACAATAGCACAAACATTACGAATGCACCTCCTGCAAGCGGTACTTTTTATAAGTTTATGCCCGAGGTTGACGGATATATGACCGTGAACTTCAAAGCCTATAACGTAAAGTATAACGATTATGATAATGGAAATGGCAAAAGTTCCGGTAACGAAGTTCCGGTAACGAGTGGAACCTGCCCCTACTATATAATGGTGAAGGATGCAAATAATACTTTTAGCCGGTATATCCATCCAAATGGTAATACAGAATGGGGTCATGAACATTATAACGGTCATAATGGAAAATTTGAGAATATCAAGGTAACTGCTGGCAACACATATTATGTGTATGGTTGGTGGTCTAAAGACTCTGAGGGACGCCAAGCTGGATCAGAAGGCTTCAATTTTCGGTCAAGCAGCTGTGGCGTGGCCGAGCTTATCGACGTTACTTTCATGCCCGACAATATGGTTTATCCGCTTGCCAAGTATGTGGCGAGCGGCACCACAGCAGATAATGAACTGGCACATGTGTCCACAACCACGACAAACAGCGACCTCCACATCAAGAAGAAGTCGGCCAACATTTCGTCTTGCGAACCTTACGTTGAAGGCGGAGTGCTGAAGATTCGCAACATTCAGTTCGTCAGCGGCCAGAATCCTGGCGGCACCATCCTGATTAAGGTGGGCAGCCCGAGCGACGATGCTGCACCGGTGTTTGCTTATACGATTGCCTACGATGCTAACTGGCAGCCAACTGATTGGGATGACGCCAGCCGCAGCAAAGGTCATTCTTGGGACTTCTCCACCAATCCGCTACGTGGTCTGAAGTGGAACAACACCAGCGGTGAGGCCGACGACGTGGACTTCGGCAAGGGAGCCGGTCCAGGCTTGCTCTACGACGAGATGCATGAGACAATGGCTGACGGCTCGACTCACTCCGACTGGACATTTAAATATGTAACGGAAAAGGGAGATACGAAGCGCGACCCGATGTATCTGAACAAGTACTCCATGGAGGGCGACAATGCCGACATGATGTGGGACACAGAGGGACTGATATTCAACACTGCTGCTAACCAGAGCTGTATCAACAACGAGTATGGTAGCGTTGTCAACCATGCTTCTGGAGCAACACCTAATAATCCCGACCGCTATGTGGGTGTCCGCACCGGCGGTTCGTTCACCATCCCCCTGTTAGAGGCTGGCGACCGCGTGATTATCTATATGGGCAGTGCAGACGCACACACCTGCTCCTTCAACATCACCGGTGCACTTGATGCCATCGGGAAAACCATTGAATCGACGGATGAATACAGAGCCGGCGGCTCGGAATGGGCAACAATGGGAGGTGCATGCCAGTATCGCGGCGCTTACCAGTTTATTTCCACTGGCGGCGACATGACGTTCACTTTGGCTAAAGGCGAACTGGTCAAGCTCTACTCCATCCAGATTTATAGAGGTGCCAAGAGTGGTTCCACTGACTGTTCGAAAACAACTTGGAATACGACTTACAACGGCGTGGAATACATTCCTGCTTATCAGGTCAACAACGACTGGCGCTCGGAAACGCCCGCTGCCAGCTACATTCAGTTGCACTATCGTGGAAAGGGTGAGCGACTGAGAACCCCGACTGTGCTCTACAAGAGTGGAGACATCAACACGAATCCCGACCATTTGTTCTATGCAGAGATTGGGTCGAACAATGCTCCTTACATTTTCTTTAAGTCGGAAAAAGGGCAGTACGGAATGTTCAGAATGCGTGTCGACGATATGGAGTCGAACGGCAAGTATGTGGCTGACTATGCGCTGCAGAATATGACAGTGGGCTATCTTGACAAGAAGAAATATCCCTACACATGGGACTTCACCGACCTGCAGGGCTATGCCTACACCGCTAACCGCATCCTGGCCGAACGCACGATGGTAGGTAACTACAATCCCAAAACTGTAGACCATGACAAGCTCTATGACATGGAGTTTATGAACAACTCCACAGGAGAGGGTGTGAAAACCGTAGAGCAATGGAAGTATTATGAAGCCGACGGCGATATTCCTGCCGGATACGGACTACAGGTAAGAAACGAGCCTTACAGCGGTGGTCTGATGTGGGACAGCAACCAACTCTACGCCGGCGACGGATTCTTCGAAGAGACTTTAGGCCTGCGTTTCATCGCACCAGGTCAAAACCAGAATTACAATGGCGGTCTCCGTATCACTGAAGAGGGTATCAGCCTGACTGGTGGAAACTGGAAAATTATGATTCCTGCTGTGGCAGATGATGAGGGCAATGCCGCCTCTGTATATATCAGGGCAAAGCAGGTTGGCACCGGTGATATTATTGCCGGTGTGGGCAATGAAGAAACTGCATTTACCTACGTAGGAACGGCAACTGACGGCACAGGAGAGAAGATTTTTGCCGTGAAGGGTACAGGCGCAGACATGACGCTCTTCTTCAACAACCTGATTATTAAAAAAATTGCCGTGTCGACCGACTCGAAGAAGGTGAATGTGAAGGGCTGGACAACGGAGAGCCGCGGTCGTGTTATCGACCCGGCACTAACAGGATATATGACGGGTAAGGACATGCGTACGTATATTGTAACGGATGTGGAATACAGTAAGACCAAAAAGCAGGCCACACTGACGAGAATAGACACAGATCCCTCTGACAATCCTCAGTTTAAGGATGGATGTCTGATGCCTGTAGCTACCGATGGTGACGAAAATGCCTGCATCATCCTCAACTGCACGAGTGACGGTGAAAACGGCATAGCAGGCGAAGAGGCAAAACTTCTTGACGGCGGCTTCCACCTCTTCGTGCCAGACATGCACGACTACAATATTACTGAGAATAAGGAAGCAGTGAAGAAATACTGGTCTTCGTTTGATATAGAGAGTTTGATGAAATCTCAGGTTTCGCCCACCAACGGCAAGACTATACCCGCTGAAGAAGGCGGTTATACCAACTACGCCTTCACTTGCAAGTATTACGACATAGACCCTGTAACGGGCAATAAAGTTGATAATGACCAAGCGCTTCAGACGGGCATTCAGGCTTTTTACCGCATCGTGGGCGGTGCATCAAGTACTGGCAACCAGGGTTATCTGCCCATCAAGATTGAGGAGGAGACCAACAATGAAGGTGGCGAGACGAATCCCTCGCGTGCTGCAAGCCCGGCCCGCGTTTCAAGTCCTGAGCGCTTCACTATCGTCTTCAATAATCTGAGTGACGTCAGCCTGAAGGAGGGGGATGTTAATGGTGACGGCTTATTCAACAAATTGGATGTCAACACCATGGCCGACCGTCTGGCAGGCCGACCGACGGCCAAATTCTTTACGGGTGTTGCCGACATGAACAACGATGGCAAAGTAAACATCGTTGACATGACGCTGATGATTAAGAATATTACCAGCAAGTGATAATAGATGTGTCTTTAATAATAGAAAAGTAAGAAAATGAAAAAGCATTATATACAGCCGGACTCCCACGTTGTTGTTGTCAAACTCATGGGTTCTGTCCTTGCGGGTGAGGATGTGCCCGTTATGGGAAGCAGGTTTGGTACTGACGAGTTAGGTTCACGCCAGTTCGAAAACCGCTTCGAGGACTCAGACGAAACCTGGGAGGTGGAGTAACTATTAAAGCTATATGAAGAAACTGTTATTATCGATTGCCGTGGCAGCTATGGCTGCGACGGGCTATGCACAGAAAATGCTGGTGCTCTATTATTCGGAGACGGGAACGACGAAGACCGTGGCAGAGGAGCTGCAGAAACAAACGGGGGCCGACATCGAGGTCATCGAGGCCGTGAAGCCCTACTCGGGAAACTTCCAGGAGACGATGCAGCGCGGACAGCGGGAGATGCAGAACGGCGAGCTGCCTGAGCTGAAACCGCTGAAGTCGAAGTTAGCCGGCTACGACGTCATCTTCCTCGGCTATCCCATATGGTTTGGCACTTATGCCGTGCCCATTGCAACGCTGGTAAAGGAGAACGACTTTGCCGGCAAGACGATTGTGCCGTTCTGCACATTCGGCAGCGGCGGGCTGAACACGTCGGCCGATGCGCTGAAGAAGGCGCTGCCGAAGGCTACGATCAAGGAGGGCTATGGCCTGCGTACGGCACGTGTGGCAGCTGCCGCGAAAGAGCTGGACCGATTTCTGAAGGAGAACGGCTACAAGAAGGGCAAGGTTGAGAAACTGCCCGAATACTCGGCACAGGTGCAGGTGACGGATGCCGACAAGGCCATCTTCGATGCCGCCTGCTCAAGCTATCAGTTCCCGCTCGGTACGCCTTCGACGGTGGGCAAGCGCCAGACCGCCGAGAGTACGGATTATAAGTTCACGGTGAAGAGCCGCGGCTTCGACGGCGGTGAGTCTTCATCCGTCATCTACGTGACGGTGGGCAGGCAGCAGGGTGCGAAGCCGGAGTTCACACAGGTGGTGAGGTAAAGTGAGGAGTTGAGGAGTTAACGGAGACTTCCCTTTTTCAGATATTCGTAACCGATGCGGCAGCGCAGGCAGTCGCGTCGGTTACAGTATTCATTCTTTAGTTGTATGAGAGCCTGCGAATCGCCGGCCGACTCGACGGGCAGTCCGCACTCCTGCCAAAGGCGGATGATGTGGTTCTGCTCGGGGCGCAGCTGTTCGAGCAGGTCGAAGGCACGGTCGCAGAGCTCCTCCTTCTGGCGGTGGCGGCCCACGGCGAAGAGCACGGGGATAGCCGTGTTGATGATGAGCACATTGATGGAGCTGGCACTGAGGCGCTTGGCGTTCTTCGTGCTGAGCGAGCCGAAGGCGTAGTGGGTCTCCCAGTAGGACGTGACGTGGGTGGCGAGCAGCGCCTTCAGCTGGTCGACGGTCTTGCAGTCGATGAGCTGGCTCAGACCGGCACGGCCCTCGTAGTAGAGATTGGCCAGCTGGGACAGGCGGATGTGGGGGAAGTTCTGCGGCCGCAGACGCAGGAAGTTCCACTGGCGGGCATCCATCGGCTGCATCGAGAACTTATGGGCCAGATACTGATACTCGTTGCGCAGACGGGCCAGGTAGCCGTCGTTGAGGGCGTCCTGCTGGCAGTGTTTGGGCACGGTGTCGAGCTCGAGGAGTCCGGCCTGTCCGAGGAAGATGGCCTCTATCTGGAAGAGGTCGTCGCGGTGGTGGGCCACGGCGTTCATGGGCACGTTGAGCGCCCACTGCTCGAAGGCTTCGCTGTTGATGCCGAAGCCGTAGTTACGGGCCAGCGTGACGAAGTAGGCATCCTCCCACGAGCCGCCGCACTGCTCGGCACGACGGCGGATGTCGTCGGTCTTGCGCTCTAAGCGCTCGGTCTGCAATGCTGCCATCCAGGCGTGGACGGTGAGTGCGCTGAGGTCGGGGATAATCTTGTAGCAGGGCGGGTACTGGTCGGTGCGCAGCAGCTCGTCGTAATTATCGCGAACCTGTTGGGGCACGCTGAGCTGCAGCTGCGGGATGTAGTGGCCGTCGGAGGTGCGCACGTCGGTATCGGCCACCTCGCAGACGTGGAGCACGACGTTGTCGTAGCGCGGATCGCCGTCGTGGCCGTGCTGATACCAGTCGGAGGCGCGGTCGTGAATCTCGACGTTGCCCACCCAGAGGGTGCCGCCGATGCGCACCTTGGCGTTGAAGAAGTCGGGCCCGGCGTTGCGGTTGTGCAGTCCCGGGTCGATGATTTCCACTTCGCGGCCGTCGGTTGTCGTCAACTCTTTCAGCGGCAGCATCTTGTGCTTCCAAGTGTAGTGCAGGAGTATCTCCATAAGCCAGAATCCCTCGTTTTTGCCGGCAAAGATACTAAAAAAAGGTAATTCTGCAAGGTTTTTCGAAAAATATGTGTAATTTTGCAACCAAATATCTTTAAGAGTCGTCGAACGACAGAACAAAATGAAGCAGATGAAGCATTCTTTCCTCTTGTTTGTGTCGGTGTTGGCGCTGGTAGCGTGTGTGCCTGCCAGCGGCTATACGCTGAATCGTGTGAGTGTCCACGACCCGTCGGTGGTGTGGGTGCCAAACTCGCAATTCTACTACATCTTCGGATCACACCGCGCCACGGCCCGCTCGAAGGACCTGATGAACTGGTCGGCTGTCAATTCGCTGTGGGGCACGGTGAACAGTGCGGGCACGACGGTGAGCAACGTGGCCAACGAGAAAGCCTTCGTGACGAACATGACGAAGACGGTCACCGTGGACGGCGAGGAGCGTGAACTGAAGTTCGACGCTCAGGCATGGTCGGCAGCCTACGGCGACTATAGCATCAACGGCAACATGTGGGCGCCCGACGTCATCTACAACCCCGTGCTGCAGCTGTGGTGCATGTACCTGAGCATCAACGGGCCTCACTGGAACTCGAGCATTATCCTGCTGACGTCGAAGAACATTGCGGGCCCTTACGTCTATCAGGCACCGGTCGTCATCAGCGGCTTCAATGTGGCTGGCGCACCCGCAAGCCTTAACTATAAGAATACCGACCTCGAACTGGTCATCGGCACACAGAACAGTCTGCCCGGCCGCTACAATACCGGCGGCAACTGGGGCCGCCGCTGGCCGCACGCCATCGACCCCTGCGTGTTCTACGACGAAGACGGACGGCTCTGGATGTCGTACGGCTCGTGGAGCGGTGGCATCTGGATGCTGGAGCTCGACGAGAACACCGGACTGCGCGACTACGACGTGAAATATCCCTCGACGGGCGGCTCGACCGACGGCGTGACCAGCGACCCCTACTTCGGCAAGAAGGTGGCGGGCGGCTACTACGTGTCGGGCGAGGCCTCGTATATTGAACACATCGGCGACTACTACTTCCTGTTCGTCACCTACGGCGGACTGGAGCAGAAGGGCGGCTACCAGATGCGCGTGTTCCGCTCAAGGAAGCCCGACGGGCCCTACGTCGATGCGATGGGCAAGAATGCCATCTTCCAGAACTACGCGCTGAACTACGGCCCCGGTGCCGACACGCGCGGCGTGAACATCTTCGGCGCCTACGGTAAGTGGGGCGACATGATTGCCACCGACGGTGAGCGGGCTCAGGGCCACAACTCCATCATCGCCGCCGAGGACGGGCGCACGTACCTGGTCTATCACAGCCGCTTCCAGAACGGCGGCGAGGGCCATCAGGTGCGCGTCCACCAGGTGTTCCAGAACCAGAACGGCTGGCTCGTGGCCGCGCCGTTCGAGTACACGGGCGAGAAGGTTAAGAGCGCCGACATCGCCACGACGCAGCAGGTGGCCACGCCGCTGATAGCGGGCACCTACCAGCTGCTGATACATAAGTACGGACTGGACCATGCCAAAATGGAACTGGCGACACCCGAGGAGATTATCCTGCACGCCGACGGCACCATCAGCGGCAGCCGCACGGGCACGTGGAGCATTGCCGAGGAGGGCACGTCGTATGTGAACATCAAGATAGGCACGACCACTTATAAGGGCGTGATGGTGGAGCAGACGATGGAGCCGAGCCAGACGAAGAAGACGGTGGCCTTCACGGCACTGGCCAACAGCGGCGTCACGGTGTGGGGATACCGCACGGGCGACGACCTGACGGGCATAAGCGGGGTTGCGATGGAATCGCAACAAACGAGGAAGGCGGCGATGTTCGACCTGCAGGGGCGGCACGTCGGTGAGCCTGGGCACAGGGGCGTCTATATTATAAACGGTAAAAAGGTAAGAAAGTAAAAAGGTAAAATATAAGGTATGAAAATAGCATTGATAGGCTACGGCAAGATGGGCAAGATGATTGAGCAGATTGCCCTGGAGCGTGGCCATGAGATTGTGAGCATCATCGACATTGACAACCAGGAGGACTTCGACAGTCCTGAGTTTGCATCGGCCGACGTGGCCATTGAGTTCACCGCCCCGCAGGTGGCCTACGGCAACTACCTGAAGGCGTGGGCCAAGGGCGTGAAGGTGGTCTCGGGCTCGACGGGCTGGATGAAGGAGCACGGCGACGACGTACGCAAGGCGTGTGCCGAGAACGGCAAGACGCTGTTCTGGGCCTCGAACTTCTCTATAGGCGTGGCCATCTTCTCGGCCGTGAACCGCTACTTAGCCAAAATCATGAACCAGTTCCCGCAGTACGACGTAGAGATGGAGGAGACACACCACGTGCATAAGCTCGACCACCCCAGCGGCACGGCCATCACGCTGGCCGAGGAGATTGTGGCCGAGATCGACCGCAAGGACGCTTGGGCCGAGGACACCACCGACCCGAAACTGCTGCGCGTAGACCACATACGCAGGGGCGAAGTGCCGGGCATCCACACCATCCGCTATGACTCGGATGCTGACCTCATCACCATCAGCCACGACGCCCACTCGCGCAAGGGCTTTGCGCTGGGTGCCGTGCTGGCTGCTGAGTACACCAAGGACCACGAGGGTCTGCTGACCATCTCGGATATGTTTTCCTTTTAGGAGACAGGTAGACAAGTAAACAAGGAGTTCAAGACAAATGAAAACAAAGAAGAAAGAAAAGCTGGACCCCCGGAAGCAGTGGGCGAAGTTCATCGTTGTGCTGGTGCTCTACCTGCTGTTCCTCTACTGGGTAAAGTCGTGGTGGGGACTGTTGGTAGTGCCGTTCATCTACGACGCATATATCTCGAAGAAAATCAAGTGGCAGTGGTGGAAGGAGTCGGAAGGCCCCACCAAGTGGATCATGTCGTGGGTCGACGCCCTGGTGTTTGCCTTGGTGGCCGTCTACTTCATCAACCTGTTCTTCTTCCAGAACTACGTGATACCGTCGAGCTCGTTGGAGAAATCGCTGCTGACGGGCGACTACCTGTTTGTGTCGAAGGTGAGCTACGGCCCACGCATCCCCGAAACGCCGCTGACCATGCCGCTGACGCAGCACACGCTGCCCGTCATTGAGTGCAAGTCGTACATCGAATGGCCCCACTGGGACTACCGCCGCGTAAAGGGCTTCGGCAACGTCGAGCTGAACGATATCGTCGTGTTCAACTATCCCGCCGGCGACACCATCTGCAACAACCAGCAGTACCAGACGGAGTATTACCACCTGTGCTATATGCTGGGCTATCAGGCCCTGCCCAACCATCCCGACCCTGACTCGCTCAGCGCCGAGCAGCGGCTGAAATTCTTCCAGACCGTCTATAACACGGGACGGCAGGTCATCCTCGACCACTTCGGCGACTTCGGCGGCGTGTCAACGCGACCCACCGACCGTCGCGAGAACTACGTGAAGCGCTGCGTCGGCCTGCCCGGTCAGACACTGCAGATCAAGAACCGCATCGTCTACCTCGACGGCAAGGCCAACAAAGAGCCCGACAACGTGCAGTACACCTACCACGTCAAGCTGAAGCAGGGACTGCCCGACGAGCTGATGCAGGAGCTGGGCATCTCGATGGAGGACCTCATGCAGCTGAACCAGCTGGGCTACATGCCGCTGACGAAGCACGCCGTCGACGTGCTCGGTGCCCGCAAGGACCTGGTGGAGAGCATCACGCTGAACACCGAGGCCGAGGAGCGCGACATCTACCCGCAGAACGGCAACATGCACTGGACACGCGACAACTACGGCCCCATCTGGATTCCGAAGAAGGGCGAGAGCATCAAGCTGACACTCGACAACCTGCCCATCTACGAGCGGCCCATCCGTGCCTACGAGGGCAACCAGCTGGAGGTGAAGGACGGGAAAATCTATATCAACGGCAAAGAATCTAATGAATATACGTTCAAGCTGGACTACTACTGGATGCAGGGCGACAACCGCCACAACTCCGCCGACTCGCGCTACTGGGGCTTTGTGCCCGAGGACCACATCGTCGGCAAGCCCATCTTCATCTGGTGGTCGAGCGACCCCGACCGCCGTGGCATGAACGGCATCCGCTGGAGCCGCCTGTTCCGCTTCGTCGACAACATCAAGTAGGTCTCTCTATGCTGCAACGGTGTTCTTGGACGAACCAAGCGGCCAAGGCCGAGCGGCAGCAAAGACAACATGCGCAGTACGCTGAAGTTCCTCTTGGCGCTGGCGGTGGCGTTCGTCGTGATGATGGCGTTCCGCGCGCTGGTCTTTACCATCTATACCGTGCCCGGCTCTCAGTTGGAGCCGGCGTTCAAGGCGGGCGACAGGGTGATGGTGAACCGTTGGTCGTATGGCCTGCGCACGGGGGGCGAGGGACTCTTCTCCTACGGACGGCTGTGCTGGCAGGCCGTCGATAAAGGCGACTATGTGGCCGTCGACGACACCGTCGGCAATGTCTCTGTAGGCCAGTGTACGGGCTTGCCCGGCGACACCGTCAAGTGGCAGGGGCGTACCTTCGTCGTGCCGGGGAAAGCCAGTTGCGCCAAGCACGACTACTATATGATCGACCGTTTCGGACTGATTCGCGAGGAGCAGATTATCGGGCGCGTGTTCCTTATTGTATATAACCACGCCCCTGGCAGCTTCTTCTGGAATGGCTACGACACCGACCGACTGCTGCTGTCACGATAAGATGAACGCGCTGCTCTCAACAACCTATTTCGGTCCCGTGCAGTGGTACCAGAAGCTCTACCGCGCCGACGAGGCGTGGATAGAGTGCCACGAGACATTCCAGAAGCAGACTTACCGCAACCGCTGCATCATCGCCACCACACAGGGCACGCAGGCGCTGACTGTTCCCGTGGTACGGGGCAACTCTCAACTTATCAAGGACATCCGCATCAGCGACCACGGCAACTGGCGCCACCTGCACTGGAACGCCCTGCAGTCGGCCTACGGCGACTCGCCCTTCTTCATGTATTATGAAGACGACCTGCGGCCGTTTTTTGAGCAGCGCTGGGACTACCTTTTCGACTTCAACGAAGCTATCCGCGAAAAGATATGCGAGCTGATTGACATCCAGCCTCATGTAAATCTTACTGACCATTTTGCAGTTGAAGTAGCAGGCGACTTCCGTTCTGCCATCAACCCCAAACACCCGGCACCCGACCCTGACTTCACCCCGCGCAGATACTATCAGGTCTACGAGGCGAAGCACGGCTTTCAGCCGAACCTCAGCATCGTAGACCTGCTGTTCAATATGGGGCCGGAGGCTATCTTCTACCTCTGATTATTCTTACCAGCGATCCTTTGTCTGGATATCATCGGCCCAACGATGGTCCTTCGGGAAGGGCTGGCCGCCCCAGGCCTTGACCTGCGTCCACGGCTCGGCCTTGTCGGTCCAGAACGGATGGTCGGCGGGCAGACCAAGGGGCATGAAAGAGAGGCTGGTCATGTAGAGCGACCCGTTGTTGGTGTACCAGTCGGCCGTCTCAGGCTGGTGACCGCAGAAGCCGATGGTCAGGAAACCAGCATCGTTATAGTTCTGCTGTTGGTCGAACATCCTGTGCATCACGGCGGTGAGGGCGGCGCGCACCTGTCCGTTCGACAGGTCCTTCGGCAGCTTCTGGTACCAGGCCATCAGGGCTAACGGCTGCATGGCGGCCAGTCGGTAGGGCGTGCTCCGGCCGATGACGGGGAAGGTGCCCTCGGGCGAGATGAAGCGCTCGAGGATAATACTGAACTTCTGGGCGCGCTTCAGCGCACGGTCGTAGTACTTCTTGTATTCCAAGCGGGTGTTGGCCTTGGCGTCGATCATGTTCTGCAGCGTCTCCAAGTACATGGCGTGGAACACGTAGCTCGAGTAGTAGTCGAAGGCGAAGACGGGGCCGTCGGCATACCAGCCGTCGCCCACGTACCACTCCTCGACCTTGCGGATGGTCATCATCACACGGAAGTCGTCGTATTCCCTCAGTCCTGCAGCTTTGGCAATGAAGCTCTCGATGACCGAGGAGAAGAGGAACCAGTTGGTGTAGGGCGGCTCTATGGAGCGCAGTTTCTTGAACTCTGTGATGTAGCGGTCCTTGGTTGTCTGGTCGAGCGGCATCCACAGGGCATCGTAGGCACGGATGAACGACTCGGCGATGTAGGCGGCGTCCACGAGATTCTGGCCAGAGGCACCCCAGACGAGATAGTCGGGCGACTGCGGGTCGACACTGTTCTTATACGAGGCCAGCGCCCATTCGCGCAACTGTTTGCGTTGCTGACCCTCGACGGTGTCGTCATCGGGCAATGCAAGCCATGGAGCAATGCCCGCCATCAGTCGGCCGAAGGTCTCCATGTAGACCACCTTGCGGTTGCGGTTGTCGAACGAGGGCGAGAACTCCGTCTTCATGTTCTTCTGCAGTTCGCCCTTGGCCATGTTCTCCAATACGGGCTGTGCCATCTTGTAAGTCAGCTCGCACCAATACTCACGGTCGGTCTGCACCGCCTTCTTCACCTTCTTAGCCTCAACGGGTGTCAGCGCTATCAGCGCCATCAGTAGAATAATTACTTTCTTCATAGGTATTTGTTTTAGTATTTCTTGGCTGTTCAGGATGCAAAAGTAAACAAAAAAGCCGAAAGCGCAAAACTTTCGGCTTGAATATTTGAGATAGCAGTCTCAAATATCCGCAATGGACAGGCACCTTATGTTCCCATATACTGTCCGATAAAGAAGATGGTGCCCGTTGACCACTCCCTGATGAAATAGAGGAATGGATGTGTGGCGTGGAAGCGAATCGTATCAGGTTGCACAAGGTCCAACCCTCCAATACGCCCTTGCAAGGTAGTGACAACCGTTGCCTCAGTACCCGTTTCGTCGACCTCTATGCGGCCAAACTGCTTCACCTTGTCAATCCAGGATTTCATGTCGAAGAGATTGGAGAAGTCTGCCTTCGTCATGCTGAAGGCATCGGGCATACCGAGTTTCTTCATGACGTCAGTGAGAATCACTTCGGACTTCGACTCAAAGCGTGGCAATTTCACCTCCACCAGGACTCTTCTCATCTGGTCATAACACTTTTCCCAACCGTCGGCCGTCAGCGACTGGACCACGTCTCCGACGGTCTTACCCTCCTTCGGTAACAGGACAAACATCTGATAGGCGCCATTACTATATGGCAGACAGAGCGTCTGACAAAGGTCGTTCTCGGTATAGAAGAACTGGCATGTCTGGTTCATCATCGGCACCGTCGTCTCCTTGCCGTCCTCATCCTTGAACACCTCATCATGCGTGTTGGCCTTGCGGAACTTATCTGTCCAGATACCCTTGAAGTGGATGGTGTTCACTAAGGCAAAGTTTAACAACGAGGTGTTCTTGAATGTCGTGTCATAATAGTCAGCAGCCACTTTCGCGAAAGTTGACTTAAGTTTGAGGGCTTGGGGCGAGAAGAATTCGTTTGTTATATCCATTTGGATCAGTCTGTCGAGTTTCGATGACTCCGTGAGCATCTTGTGACAGAATTTATTGATGCTGGCTGCTTTCGAGTCATCGCAGCCCAGCACCTTGTTGACCTGTCGCCTTGTCTCGCCGCCAGCGCCGTTGTTAATCAGTCCGAGGGCGTAGGTCATGCCCAAAGGCGACAGGAGGATACTCTCCTTGCTGCCGACTTTGCGGAACATATTGAAACCAAGGTCATTGACTGACG
>JAEEGK010018781.1_pt1 | contig 14907 bp, 13 predicted proteins | sample 8958771 | NCBI WGS metagenome assembly JAEEGK01 (sample SAMN16246547, study PRJNA631951) | gut metagenome | biome: gut microbiome; feature: rumen; material: SC-attached | host: Bos | place: Iran: Karaj | collected 2018-10 | reverse complement strand
CAAGTCTGGCCGTTGTCATAACTCCTTGCGATATAGGTATGAAGCGGGTTCTCGGGTCTCCCTTGCCAAAATCCACAGCCACCCACAAAAGCCGCCAATAGGCCACCTTCGTCGTTGGTACGCACCAAGGCACAGTCGCCAAAGCCCTTCCCCACCCCTTGGCCTTCCATCAAGGTGTAAGGCTCGCTCCAAGTGCGACCGCCGTCAGTGCTACGGTTGATCAGGATGTCGATGTCTTCGGGCAGGTCTATGTCGTTGTTTTTCCGCTTGTCGGTGGCGATAACCAAAGAACCGTCTTTGGCCGTGATGATAGCGGGGATGCGGTAGTTCTTCGAGTTGTAATCGCCTGGACGGTAGATTACCGTCCGCAAACGGATGGAATCGGGTTCGGGTTCCAAAGACCGCTGAGTCTGGGTGTTGTTGCCACAAGAGAGCAACCCAAGACTGCATAGCAATAAAGCAAATAACATCTGGTTCTTCATAGCAATAGAATTAGACTTCAAAAATAGAATAATTTCCAATCCAAAAATCAGATTGGAGATAATTTCTTTTTCATGTTGTCGTCCAAGATTTACCTGACCACAGTTTTTTGACGATAGATTTTGATACAAAGAAATGAACATGTCGAAAATTTGTGTAATTTTGCAAAAAGCAATGATAATCAATATTATGATGAAAAAACAACTTTTCACCCTTTTATGCATCGCCCTCATCGGCTGTGCCAGTCCTCAACAACAGGAGCAAAACGAAGAAACTATGAATAAGGAAAACAACGAACTGACCGCTTTCGACGTACAGCAGGAATTTCAGAAAAACGGCTTCACTTGGTTCACCGAGAATCTCATCGTATGCTCGGGCGATACTACCGAAAACAATGCCATGACCATCGGCTGGGGTGGCATCGGCAACTATTTGGGCCACAACCGTCCTGCAGTGACGGTTTATGTGGCTCCCGGACGCTATACATGGGAATTTATGGAGAAGCACCCGCGCTTCACCATCATGCAGTTCGACGACCCGAAGGTATGGCAATACATGGGTAGCAACAGCGGTCGCGACGGTAACAAAGCTGCAGCTCTCGGTTTGCATGTAGCCTATACTGAACATGGCACACCCTACTACGAGGAAGCCAATTTAGTCATTGAGTGCGAGACCATGACGGTTTGGCATCAGACCGAGCAAGATTTCCGCAACGACACGCCGAAGAAATGGTACGACGGATTCGATGCAGGTATCCACACAGTGTATATCGGGGAGGTGATTGGTGCTTGGAAACGGTAGCATCACATCTGTCATTGAGATTTTCGTATTTTTGCAACATAATATCAAAACACTAATAATATGACTAAAAACACTATCGTCATGGCACTGATTTGCACTTTAGGAATGGCTTCATGCCATGCACAAACACATCAACCTGCCCCGCCCACGACCGAAGGCGAAGCGGCAACGGTTTATATGACAACCGACATCAGCCCGGAGGGACTGGTACGCATCTATGAGGCCCTAGGCGTTGAGGCTCATGGCCGCGTGGCTGTGAAAATCTCTACTGGCGAGTCATCGAAGAGCAATCACCTGCGTCCCGAGCTGATTAAAAACCTGGTGCAAATGGTGAATGGCAGCCTCGTGGAGTGCAACACAGCCTACGGTGGCAATCGCAGCAACACTGAGAAGCACCGCCAAGCCATTGCCGAACGTGGTTACAACGACATCGCCACCGTTGACATCATGGACGAGGAGGGCGAAATGCAATTGCCTGTCAAGGACACCAAACATCTGCAATACGATATCGTCGGCTCGCACTTGCAGAACTACGACTTCATGATCAACCTGGCCCACTTCAAAGGTCACGCCATGGGCGGTTTCGGTGGTGTGCTGAAGAACCAGTCGATAGGCGTGGCATCAAGTGCCGGAAAGCTCTACATCCACTCCGCTGGCAAGAGTCATACACATTGGACGATTGCCAACCAAGACGCTTTCCTTGAATCAATGGCCGCTGCGGCACAGGCCGTGCACGACTACTTCAAGCAGGAGGGCAAGGACATCATCTACATCAATGTGATGAACAACATGTCGGTGGATTGCGACTGCGATGGGCATCCCGCCGCACCGCGCATCAAGGACATCGGCATTTTGGCCTCCACGGACCCCGTTGCCCTCGACCAAGCCTGCCTCGACCTCGTATTTAACCACGTCAGCAGTGAAGGCGACGATGCCAAACCCTTACAGGAACGCATCAACAAGAAACATGGCACTCATACCGTGGAATACGCCGAGCAGATTGGCCTTGGAACCCGGAAATATACAATCGTTAGTATTGACAATTAAGCATTACAAATAGCAGATTCTCATAATCTTATCACCTCACCAATCTGGCATACCAGCAGATTGAGGTCATAATCGGTAGCCGCCCTTTTTTCGTTGCGACGCGGTTCGTCCCATGGGTGCATCGAAAGGCAAAACTTGGAATGGTGGACGGTGACGAACCGTTTGGCACCGAGTTCGGCCACCTCACGTCCCAACGCATCGGGCATGGTGTGGATTTGGTTCCAGTTTTCATTGTATTGTCCGTTCTCCATGATGGCAAGGTCGATGTCAGGGAAGCGTTTCCCGATGCGGCAAAAGCGATTATCGTAGCCACCATCGCCACTGAAGAACACCTTCCTCGAAGGGGATTCCATCAACCATGAGGCTGGCATGGTCTTGGGATTCCATAAGCCTCTACCTGTAAAATGGCGTGTCGGCAGACAGTGGAACGTCAGGCCATCGGAGGTGACACTTTCATCCCAATCAAGCTCAATGAGTTGGCTCTTGTCAAAGCCCCAGCACTCGAAGTCCTCACCCACACCCAAGGGACACACCACTTTGCCGATACGTCCTTTCAACTCAACAACTGTTTGACAGTCAAGATGGTCCCAATGGTCGTGACTGATAAGGAGAAAGTCAATTTTGGCAGGCATGTCGTCGGGTTTGTAAACATCAGTCCCAGGAAAGGGTCGATTGACAAAAGACACTGGAGAGCCTTTATAAAACACAGGGTCAGCCAAAATGATTTTGCCATCCAAACGGAGCATGAACGAGCTATGTCCGAACCAAATGTAGAGGTCACCTTCGGTTGGCAGCAGGTTCAGGTCGGTTTTAATAACACTGATTTCGCCCACCTTCGGAATCCTATTCTTCGGCTTCGCTCCGAAGAGGAACCGTCCCATAACGCGAAACATGCCGCCCTTGTCCGTGGACAAAACGGTTTTTTCTTCGTTGCGAAACCTTTCGTTCACGAAATGCTTCGATTGGAGGATACGCTGGAGACGCTCGCCTTGGGCCACTCGACCGAACTGCTTGATTATAGAAGGTTTGGGCATTTCATTTATTGCTTTCGGGAAGTTCGCGGTTATTTCTTTACAAATTCTACCGTTCGTTAAGAGTTGCTTTGATTTCTACCTGCAAAAATAAGTATTTTTTATCATAGACCGATTTTTTGGTTTAAGACGGCAATAACAATATAAAAGCAAAATGAGGATGTGTCCATTTTTTAGACACACCCTCATTGTTTTGTCGGAAACCGGTCAAGCTTCTTACTTCACCATCACCTTTTTCACCTCAGTACCGACTTTCACGAAGTATAAGCCTTTGGAAAAGCCTTGCAAATCAATGGTTTGTTTATTATCCACAAACAAGGTCCTGACGACACGACCCATTTCATCGGAAATCGTCACGAGGCCATCAGCTTCGATAGTGAGGGTTTCCGAAGCTGGATTGGGGTAAACATCCATAGTGGCTGTTTTGGTTTCTCCCACACCCACATGGCCGCAATCGTCATAGAGCTGGATGCCTTGCCATTCCTCAGCGGCTTCGAAATCCTCAATACAATTGCAGGGTACCACGATATGCACATGGTCGTTGATGTCTGCAAAAGCGTCATCCCAAAGGAAGAAAGGCTGGTTGTTATGAATGAAAATGTAATCGAGTTCATAACAATAGCTGAAGGCATTCGAATTGATCTGTTGAATACTGGCAGGAATGTCGATAACTTCCAAAAGATGGCAGTCGGCAAACGAATGGTAGCCGATGTTCACGATGGTGTTGGGCAAAGTGACGCTGGTGAGGTTGATACAACCGTAGAAAGCTTCGCTGCCGATGTAGCGAACCCTTAACGTCTCTCCGTTGATAACCTCTGTTTCGGGAACGACCATGTCACCCGAGTAGGTGTTGGGATAGTCATCGTTGACGACAATCAAGTAAGTTTCGCCACAACCGCCTCCCGGAAGTTGTTGTGTGGCTTTGCGGTAATAGATGCCATTGACATAGTAGTCGAAGGCAAACGCACTTTGGCAAATCATCATGAAAGCCAAGGTCAACACTGAAAAGATAAATGTTCGTCTCATAATTGTAATTGTTAGATGATTGATAATGTTTAACAAAGTAATTAGGTGCAGAAAACCGGAAAAAATAACAGAGGGAAGAAAAAAAAACGAAAAATTGGCGAAAAAAAACCAAAATCGAGTTATTTTTCAAATTACTTTTGCAACTAAATCATCAAAAGCACACCAAAAGAATGACAACTCCCGAGTCACAAGGAGCCGACAAAAACAATATCGAAACCTCCCATGCTGAATTCAACGCCTTGATCCTTAGGCACAAGGCCATGATTTGGCATATCTGTTCCGATTATAGGCTTGGAAGTGTCTGGAATATAGAAGACCGCGTACAGGAAGTGATTATGAACCTATGGCGGAGCTTCAAAAGCTTTGAGGGGCGCAGCTCTGAAAAGACCTGGGTGTGGCGCGTTGCCACCAACACCATGCTGATGCTACAACGCAAGGATGTGAGGAGTCCGCAAACAGAGCCCATCGAAACGGAAAATGCAGAAAAAAAGGACGAGGAGACAGGCAACGACAACTACCAGCAACTGCAACAACTGATTGAGGGACTGCCCGAAGAAAGTGGCGTCATCATCCGCGCCTTCCTCGATGGTTTCTCCTACAAGGAAATAGCCGAAATAACCCATAGCTCCGTGGGTGCCGTGGCCATGCGCATCGCCCGACTCAAGCGGAAACTGAGAATAATGTACGAAAGAGAAAACAACCTATGACGATGAAAGACAATATAAAAGCAAATAAGCAACACGACGGCTTCGATGCCCAATGGCAATGCCGCCAACAGTGGGAGAAACAGGCCGAAAAGACGGTACCTGACGACAAGACCTTTTTGCAGTGGGCAGAAAAGGCGCAGCAAGACCCTGCCGGTTGGGGTGCGAATGTCGTCTTCCTCTCCCCTCATCGCAACAGACGCTGGGTACCATACGCAGCAGCCGCCAGCATCGCTATTGGCGTGACCATCATCGGGCTGACCCGTACCGGCCAACCCAACGACGGACTTCCTGTGGCCGAGGAAGTGACGGTGGAAAGCCAGACCATCCACTTTGTATGCAACAACGGTTGCTCGGCGCAAGACATCATGCTCTTGGCTAACAAAGTCATTAAATAACAAAACCAAAGACAATGAATAGACTCGTTCCATATCTCGCGGTGCTCCTTACTTTATGGCTGTCAGCCTGCAAGGAAAGGACTGCACCCTCCGAGGCAACAACCTGCAAAAAGGCTGCGATGGAATTGTACTGCAAATATGCCGACAATGCCAACCTTACCGTGGCCTATCTCGGCGACTTGTCCGTCAACGGAAAGTGCATCGACGCCCTGATGCTGCAAGCCGACAATGAAACGGATTGGGATATGTTGAAACAGGATTTCGGCTTCATGCCTTACGACACCGTCGACTTCAACTGTCCAAACGACGAAAATCCAGTGATGGTGGGCGTCGGCATCGAAACCGATTTCTTGGACGAGACCATCCTTGACACGTTGATCGACATCAGCCAGATACCCGAAAAAGACATTGAGAAATACACACTCAACGTTGCCGACAAGATTCGCGAAATCATGAACAGTTTCCAGACCCCTGACTCGTTGCTGCCCAATACTGCCATCATCGTAGGCCAAGGCGAAATAGAGCATGAAGGCACAGGCAATTCCTACGACGACTACATCATGACCGTCGCACGTACCATAGTCATCGGGCTGATCAACGATAAAATCGAATCCAAGAACGGGGACACTTTGGCGGGCTCAGCGACCCAAGGCAGCCTGAAACAGCAAAAAGACAGGAACGAACGCATCATGGACGACGCCCAAACTCACGGTCACATCGGCTACATCACCGCTGCCGACAACGACAACCGCACCTTATGGCTATTCTTCTACGACGACCAAGAGGAATGTAACACCATCATCACCCATATCAACGAAGACATTATCATCAAATAACAATTAACCATTCATCAAACCTTTAATCGTATGAAAAAAAATGTAATTTTCTTTTTGCTGTGCTCATTTGCCATGACTGGCATGACACAGGCACAAAACCGTAGCGAAATCCAACTGAAAGCCAATGAATTAAGCAATGTAGTAATCTCACAAGACCTACTGCCTTCAGTGGGTTCATGGTTCTCCTATGTCGGAGATTATTCCGAGCCAAGCATTATCGGCATCGGCATGCCCTTCAACTGGGGGTATATGTTTCCCGCAGAACTGTTGAGCGAGTACAAGGGTTGCTCCTTCACCGAATTTGGTTTCTTGGATGCTGGTGAAGAGCAATTTGCTACCACCTACACCGTCAACCTCTATCTTGGCGGCGATGCTGCTCCTGCCAATTTGGTTTCAACGCAACAATTCGAAATCACTGGCACCGCTGGCGACGTGGTTACCTTCAGACTCGATACGCCTGTTGAAATCGAAGGCGATGAAAACATTTGGTTGACGTTCTACCATGACGGTTCCCTCCAATATTGCGCTCCTGCCGTTGCCGACGTGGGCAACCCCAACAGCCGTTGGCTCGGCATTGACGCCTATGGCTGGATGGATATGGCATCTGTCAGCAGCGAGGCCTACAGCTGGCTGGCATGGATTTATGTCGACGGCTACGATTGGATCAGCGAAAGCAACGAATCCGTCTCTGTGTATCCCAACCCCACTACGAACAACGTGAACATCGTTGCTCCTGGCATCAATCACGTCACCGTGATGAACACGCTCGGCCAGGTGGTTTATGAAGGCGACGTCGACGGAAACATGACCACCCTCGACATGAGCCCATATCAAGCCGGTGTCTATATGGTTCGCATAAAGACTGAAAACGGCGAAAGTGTAAAACTAATCACTAAACAATAATACCATGAAAAAACTATCCATTCTCCTCGCGTGCCTGCTCTTTGGCGCAGGCCTTCGCGCACAACAGACCAACCTCACTGAGGCGGTCGACTTCACCGTCACCGACTGCCATGGACAGACCTACAACCTCTTCGAGATCCTCGACAGAGGTCAAGCTGTCTTCATCGACTTTTTCTTCTATACCTGTGGCCAATGCCAGGTGATTTCGCCCTATATCACGGGTTCCTATACCCAAATGGGCTGTAACATGCACGATGTGTTCTACATCGAGATCTCTTACATCGACAGCGATGCCGCATGCCAGCAATGGGCCAACGAATACGGCGTTGAGTTCCCCACCGTCGGTAAAGACGGCGGCGGCAACGAGGTCTTCGACCTTTATGGCATCATGGCCTGTCCCACCCTCGTCCTCATCATGCCCGACCGCAGCATCCCCATCCGTGGCCTGCTGGATCTCTATCCCTTCTCGGTGCAAGATGTGGTCAATGCCATGCAACAAAACGGCCTGCAGCCTCACGACTGCACGGGCACGCTGACCGTCAACCCGCAAACCTTGCACATCTACAACGACGGTGAGACCTACCAGCCTGGCCAGTTGACCATCTCCAACATGACCGCCGAAGACGTGACCATCAACGCCTTCACCGCCGACCCCATCTTTACGTTACATTGCATGGATGATGGCCAAGATGTCACCGAAGGCATGACTGTCACGGCAGGACAAACCATCATTATTGATGTCTATGTCGATGTGCCTATTAAGGAGGCGTTCGAAGGAAAGATGTATGTCAACACCTCGGCGGGCAACTTCGAGGTCGACATCATTTACGAGATGACTGTTGGCGTCGATGAAAACAACTCGACACTGACCCTGTTCCCCAATCCTGCCAACGAAAGCGTAACACTTCGAGGCGACAATCTCGACGAAGTTAGCCTATATAACATAGTAGGTCAAAAGATCGAAACATTCTTCACCAATGAATCACAAATAGTCATCCCGACTGCCATGTACCAAGAAGGCATCTACTTCATTAAGACAAGCAACGGAATGACACAGCGCTTGGTGATTGTGCACGAATAAGTTTTGTAGTATATATTGAACAAATCCGCCATTCGAGCGAAAGCTTGAATGGCGGATTGTTTTCTTCACCTCTGTTTCCTTCGAAACTCCATCATGGATTGTCCCGTGGCGTTGCGGAAGAAACGGCAGAGGTAGGAAACATTGTCGTAGTTCATCCGGGCGGCGATTTGCTCGACGGTGAGGTCGGTTTCGGCAAGGTAGCGTTTGAGCTCGTAAACAACGGCCTCGTTGATGAGGGCTTTGGTGGAGGTCTTCATCAAGCGGTGACAGACCTTGTTCAGATAGTCGGGGCTGATGCACAATTCGGAAGCATAGAACTTGACGCTGCGCTCATGGTGGATGTGCTCGTTCAAAAGCGCGTTGAGGCGGTCGGGAATGCTCCAAACGGCCGATTTCTCATCGTGTTCCTCAGGAGGAAAGAGTTGGGCAATCCGTTGCTCAATAGCGATGAAGAGGTTGTGCAACTCACCGTAAACCATTTGCTGGCAGATTTCGCCATCGAAAGTGTCGGTAATCCATTCCATCCGTCCAAACCATTCGTTGACAAGCCTCCGCTCGGGGTTTTCAAGGGTGAGTATAGGATGCCGATAAAGGAAATCCCAAAACACGGGTGAGTTGAAGTTAACGGTGAAGTCGGCAATAACGGGATCGCTCATCTCGACGAAACGGCAACAGAAATGCGATGAAGCGCGCTCGATGGTGAATCGCGAATGGGTGAAAAGCGGCACCAGCATCCCACGACGGATGGCCACAGGCTGGAAATGCCAAGTGCCGATGGCACAGCCCTCGGTGCAGAGCAGCAGCGTACACCCCGTGACGGGAACCACTTTACAGAACAATCCGTTGAAATCGGTCGTTCCGCAAACTGTAGAAGCGTTGTTGTTTTGGCTGAAAAATGACATATCAGCAGCAAAAATAGGTGTTTTTTACCAAAAACAAGTGGTTTTGGACTGAAAAGTGACATTAAAAGGCTGATTTGTTTACCAGCCGCCTGCAGCAAGCTCCGTAATTTTGCAGCTCGAAAGATTACCTAGTATGAGCAACAAACCACAAGTGACCTTGGCTCCTTTGGAGCCTGACGACAAAGAGCAGTTCATCCTCGACAACCAATGGGCGTTCAAGTATGGCGCCACGGAGGAGTTCGGAATGCGTGACGACCATTTCGAGGAAGACGACGAAATCATCTCCCGCGACACCATCGAGCAATCCATCAACCACGGAGAGGCCTATCGCATCCTATTGGATGGGGAAAAGGTGGGCGGCGTGGTCGTTTCCATAGATGAAGCCTTTCTTCGTGGCGAGCTAGAATTGCTATTTGTTAAACCCGATGTCCACAGCAAGGGCGTGGGCTATGCGGCCTGGTGTCTCATCGAAAAGATGTATCCCAAGATTGTCATTTGGGAAACAGTGACCCCTTATTTCGAGAAACGCAACATCCACTTCTATGTCAACAAATGCGGCTTCCACATTGTGGAGTTTTTCACGAAATACCACACCGACCCGCGTATGCCACGGGAAGAGGGTTGTCCCGAAATGGATGATGATGAAATGTTTAGATTCCAGAAAGTGATTCGAAAATAGTATGAAGAAGTTCCTCCTGATATTTTTTCCGATACTGATGCTCACATGTGCATCAAGACATCAACAAGAAAGCGACCTCGATGAGCCGCAAAGCCATGAATTGCTGGCCATTGCTTCCCGCGATTTCGAGACAAGCACCGAGTGTGCAGCCACCATCAAGGGATTGCAGGATATCAGTGTCATTCCACGCATCGAAGGCTATTTGCAAGGCATCTATGTGAAGGAAGGCGACCATGTAAAGGCAGGTCAACTGCTTTTCCGTATCGACGATGCCGCTTGGAAAGCAGCGGTGGCTGAGGCCTCAGCCAATGTACAACAGATGAGCGCGGCCTTGGAAAAAGCACAGTTGGAGTTTGAAGGCAAACAAAAGCTCCACGAAAATAGCGTCATCTCCGACTACGAGCTGGCTGCAGCCAAAAGCGACCTCGCGATGGCCAAAGCCAACCTTGCGGCGGCACAGGCATCGCTCACCTCCGCGCGAAACAACCTCAGCTATACCGAGTTGCGAAGCCCATCGGACGGAGTCGTTGGCAGGATACCCTACCGCAAGGGCGATTATGTCGGTCCATCGATTGAATACGGCCTGACACGTATCTCCGACAACGGACAAATGCGTGTATATTTCTCCATGACCGAAGCCAAAATCATGGAATATCTGTCGGAATACAAAAGCCTCACGGCTGCCATCGATGCGATGCCCGAGCTGCGGCTGCAGTTCCCTAACGGACAGTTTTACGAACGCACGGGGCGCGTGGAGAGCATCAGCGGCATCATCGACGAGCAGACTGGTGCAGTGTCGGTGTGCGCCTTGTTCGACAATCCCGACGGCATCCTGCTCAGTGGTGGCACCGCGAAAATCGTTATGCCTACGATACGCACCAATGCTATCGTGATTCCGCAGGAAGCCACCTACAGCATCCAAGACAAGGTGTATGTGATGAAAGTGGTTGACGGCAAAGCGGCCTCCACCATCATCCAAGTGGAAAACCAAAACAACGGCAAGGATTATGTGGTGACGGATGGACTTTCTATTGGTGATGTCATTATTGCCAAAGGGCCGGGATTTGTTCAGGAAGGAGAAACGATTCAATGAAGACAAAGGTATTTATCGATAGGCCATTGCTCTCGATGGTCATCAGTGTCATCATAGTGGCATTGGGTGTGATTGCGCTCACTTCGCTGCCCGTGGAGCGTTACCCCGACATTGCACCGCCAGCCATCAACGTGTGGGCCAGTTATCCAGGCGCGAGCGCCGAGACAGTGCTAAAGAGTGTGGTGACACCCTTGGAGGAGGCCATCAACGGTGTGGACGGAATGACCTACATGAAGTCGTCGGCGAGCAACGGCTCAGGTAGCATCACCGTGTTCTTCGAGCAGGGTGCCAATGCCGACATGGCCGCCGTCAACGTGCAGAACCGCGTCATCCAGGCACAGGCCCAGCTGCCTGCCGAGGTGTTGCAAATCGGCGTTTCCACCGAGAAGCAGCAGCCTGGACAACTCCGCATCATCGCCTTGGAAAGCCCCAACGGCACCTACGACGAGAATTTCCTGAGCAACTATTTTTACAACAACCTGCGTCCTGCCATTCTCCGTATCAAGGGTGTGGGCAAGGTGGAAGTATGGGGCTCACAATACGCTCTGCGCATTTGGCTCAAACCCGATGTAATGGCCCGCTATAAACTGATGCCTAGCGACATCAGCGCCGTGCTTGCCGAACAGAATATTGAGACCTCGGTGGGTGCCTTGGGGCAGAATTCCGACAATGTGTTCCAGTACTCCCTGCGCTACACGGGACGCAAAACGGAGGTCTCGGAGTTTGAGAACCTCGTGATCGCCTCTCTCCCCACAGGCGAGGAACTGCATCTCAAAGATGTGGCCGACATTGAGTTGGGACAATCGGACTACGACTTCACCAACAGCATCAACGGCCACCCGGGCGTGATGGGCTCCGTGCACCAGGTGGCAGGCTCCAACGCCACAAAGATCAACCTCGCCATTGACAAGCTGCTCGACGAAGTGAGTCAAAAGCTGCCCAAGGACATCAAGATTGTCACCTTCGACAACACCAACGACTTCCTTTTCGCCTCCATCCGAGAAGTCATCATCACCCTGCTGATTGCCATGGTGTTGGTGCTAGTGGTCGTGTTTCTCTTCTTGCAGGATTTCCGTGCCACTCTGATACCCGCACTCGGCATCCTCGTATCGCTCATCGGCACCTTCGCCTTCATGAAAGTGGCTGGATTCTCGGTCAACCTGTTGACGCTCTTCGCCTTGGTGCTGGTCATCGGCACCGTGGTTGACGACTCTATCGTGGTGGTGGAAGCCGTGAAAGCCAACTTCGATGCAGGCTACAACTCGGCTTACAAAGCCGCTGTCGATGCCATGAAAGGGCTGTCGGTGACCCTATTCACCACCACTTTGGTGTTCATGGTCATCTTCATCCCTGTGTCGTTCATGGGCGGAACCACAGGCATCTTCTTCAAACAGTTCGGCCTGACGATGGCGGTAGCCGTGGGCATCTCGTTCATCAATGCCTTAACCCTCGCCCCTTCCCTATGCGCGCTGCTACTGATGCCTTCGGGAAGTTCAAATACATTCACCGAAAAGGTCACGAAAGCCTACGACACTGCGTTTCAGGCCTTGCTGGGACACTATCTGAACGTGCTGAAACGCATCTTCAAGCGGAAGAAGCTGGTGGCTGCGAGCGTGGTGGTGGCATTGGCGTTGGTGGTGCTGTTCCTGAAGATCATCCCAACGGGCTTTGTGCCCAACGAGGATGTAGGAACGCTTTTTGCCGACATCACCGCGCCTTCAGGCTATACCATGGAGAAGACCCTTGGCATCATGGACCGCGCCTGCGAGCAGATTCAGCAGTTGCCTGCCGTTGAGTCGGTGGGCGGCGTGGTTGGCGTGGGTGCAGGCAGCAACGGCGCTTCCATCTTTGTGCAGCTCAAACCTTGGAAACAACGCCGTGGACGCAGCAACTCATCCACCGTAGTGATGGAACAAATCAGCGAAATTCTTGCCCAAGAGCGCGAGGGACAAGCATTTGTAATGGAACCAGGCATGATTGAGGGCTATGGCGGTGGCGGCGGTTTCGAGTTCTCCGTGCAGGACCGCAACGGCACCGACATCCGTACCTTGAAAGCCATCACTGACCGCTTTGTGGAGAAACTGACCGAACGTCCTGAAATCGGCGAGGTCTATTCGAACTACGATGTCAACTATCCGCAATACAAAGTGGAGGTGGATGTGTCGCACTGCAAGCGGGCGGGCATTTCCCCTGCCACGGTGCTCAACGAGTTGGGTGCCTATTTGGGCGGCGACTACGTTTCCAACTTCAACAAATACAACAAGGTGTATCAGGTCAGTTTGCAACTGCGTCCCTCCGACCGCACCACGCCCGAGTCGTTGGACAACCTGTTTGTCCGCTCCGAGTCGGGAACGATGCTGCCCATCAGCCAATTTGTGACGCTCACCAAGGAGTACATGCCGCAGTCACTGAGCAGTTTCAACATGTTCAGCAGCATCGATGTGTCGGGCAATGTGGCAGAGAGTAGCAGCACGGGTAAGGCCATCAGTGCCATCCAAGAAGTAGCGGCGCAGGAGCTTCCCGTCGGCTACAGCGTCGAGTTTGACGGCATCACCCGCGAAGAGAGCCAGCAGGGCAACCGCGTCATCATCATCTTCATCATCTGCTTGGTGTTCGTCTATTTGGTGATGGTGGCCCTATACGAGAGTCTCTTCATCCCCTTGGCCGTGATGTTGGCCGTGCCTTTCGGCATGGTGGGCAGTCTGCTCTTCGCCAAGCTCTTTGGGGTGGAAAACAATATCTATTTCCAAGTGGGCATCATCATGCTGATGGGTTTGCTGGCCAAAACCGCCATCCTGCTCACCGAGTATGCTTCGCAAAACCGTCGCGAGGGCTTGTCCATCACCGACTCGGCTTTCGTCAGTGCGAAGATGCGTCTGCGTCCCGTGCTGATGACCTCGCTCACCATGATTTTCGGCATGTTGCCACTGATGTTCGCCAACGGCGTGGGGGCCAACGGCAGCCGTACCATCGGCGTGTGCCTCGTGGGCGGCATGTTGTTCGGCACCTTGGGACTGCTGCTCACCGTGCCTGGGTTGTTTACGATTTTCCAGAAGATTCAGGAACGATTCAAGCCAATGGAAAGAAAGGAGAAATTGTCATGAAAAGGATTGTGTTATTATTCGTCATAGCCATCGGGGCGAAAATGCTATCTGCGCAGTCGTGGCAACAAACCTTCCCCGATTCACTACTGCAAAGCTATATCAGTGAGGCCTTGGAAAACAATGCCGACCTACGGACGGTGCAACTGTCGTTGGAGCAGTCGGAAGCGATGCTGAAACAGGCACGACTGAGTTATCTGCCTGCATTTTCATTGGCACCATCGGGTACAGTCTCAAAAACGCAAAACGCCTCAGCGACCTATACCTACGAGCTACCATTGACGATGAACTGGGAGCTGAGCTTCGGTGGTAAGCGGCACCATCAGAAAGCGATGGCCATTGCGGAATTGGAAAAAGACTCGGCACAGCTGGAATATGCACAGATTCAACTGGTTGCCGAGGTAGCCAATGCTTACTACACCTTGGTGATGCTTGACAGGCAGTATGCCATCACGCAAGAGGGCATCCGCGTCCAGGAGGAGAACCTGCGGGTGCTTCGGGCACTGAAGGAAGTCGGACAGCAGAACGAGGCTGCCGTCAGCCAGGCGGAAGCGTCCTATCAAGGTGTGCTGAGCACTTTGCCCATGCTCGAAGCGCAGATTCGGAAAGCGGAGAGTGCGCTTTGCCTATTGCTCAACCGTCAACCTGATACCATAGCGCGAACCTCATGGGAAGAGGTGAAAGGTATCTTCATGGATACGGAGCGCGCCGTCCCCTTGGAAGCCTTGGCCTCCCGCCCCGATGTGCTGGCGGCGGAACACCACCTGAGGGCTTCTTTCAGCAATGTGAAGGTGGCTCGGTCAGAGTTCTATCCTTCCTTAAGCA
>JAEEGK010018780.1_pt1 | contig 14907 bp, 11 predicted proteins | sample 8958771 | NCBI WGS metagenome assembly JAEEGK01 (sample SAMN16246547, study PRJNA631951) | gut metagenome | biome: gut microbiome; feature: rumen; material: SC-attached | host: Bos | place: Iran: Karaj | collected 2018-10 | reverse complement strand
CATCCGTCAGGTTGAGGAGATGCTGCTGGCGCAGCTGGCGGACATCGCGGAGAAAAAGGACAAGGTATGGCTGATAACTCTGTTGTTGTGCTATTACACCCTGCTTGAAATGACGCAGAAACTGCCCGTGCTGAATCGTATAAAACTCTTTGACTGCACATACATCGTGTTCAGCTACCTGCATCTGAACGGACAGCTGAGACGCCACAAAAATCAATTCGACGAAAAATGTAATAAGGATTTATACCAAATGTTTAAGAGGCTCTATGACAGATTATGAAAAGATAGAACAATACGTCCGCGACCTGCTGACGGTCATGGGCATTAGTAAGGATGGTGAGGAACGGTTGCTTTGGCTGTTCCTCCACCACGCCTGCTGCGCTGCGGCCATCTATGAGGTGCTCGACGACAACAAAAAACCTGCGTATCAAGATGCGCTGAAAAGGCTGAATTATTTTTTCTCTTCAAAAATCAGCTTAAAACAGAGAAAAAGAAGGAAAGAAAAAGAAAAATTCCCCCCACACCCCCTATTAAAGGAAAAAGCAAAGCAAGAAAAAGGAGAGAAAAAGGAAAATACACACACAGCCGTCGGCGAAACTGGAATTGTTTTTTCGGATCTGGACGAGCGCAGGGAGGCTTTCAAAATGGAATGCTGGGCGCGTCGCGAAAGATATGACCGGAAGATGTTGGCCAACTTCTTCAACTACTGGAGCGATGTGAATCCGAGAACGCACATGATGCGATTCGAAGAGGAGGAATACTGGGACATCGACTGTCGTTTGCCGCTCTGGAAGAACAACAGCCACACTGTTGCCGATGCCACCGCTGCCATCCGTATGGAGAAAACCCAGCAAAAGATGACAAAGAAGCAGACGGAGGCCTCGCAACAACAGGAGGCTGCGGCTCTTCGCGAACAGGAGAACGCCGAGCGCGAGGCGAGGACGGAGAAGAGCCGTCAGGAGCAGATGCTCACCGAGGACTACATCCGCGAGCATCCCGACTCGCTGATGGCAAAGATCTACCGACAGAAAAAGAAATAAGAAGGTCAAAAAAAATCAGTGAGAGATATGAAGGAGAAAGAATTCAAGATCCACGCTTACGGAAAGTCGGAGCTGGCGATGATGTATTTCCCAAAGCTCAGCAAGAGGGCCGCAGCACAAAAGCTGAGGACCTGGGTCAAGACCAACCCGCGCCTGAACGACATGATTGACCCGAGGTCTCACGACCTGAAGCCCAATCAGGTGCAGGCAATCGTCGACGAATGCGGAGAGCCATTCTGAATTGCTTCGAAAAGCATTGAATTGCATCGAATAGCATTGAATAGCATCGAATAGCATCGAATGCACATAACGCCAAAAACAAATGTCGTATCTTTGCAGCGCAAACGGAGAAGCTGGAGTTTCTGACGTAGTAGCGCGCGATACTCCGAAAGGAATCCGGAATACTCCGAAAGAAAACTGATTTATAAACCCTTTAAAATTTGAAAAGTTATGTTGGAAATTAATTTGACTAAGAACACCAATGATGCCATTCAGGGCACTATGGGAAAGTATTACGGCCGTGTGGAGTACAAGGGCACGCTCGGCGTGAAGGACCTGGCCAAGATCATGAAGAAGCACACCACTGCTTTTTCGCTCGGTGAAATCACGGGTATGCTGCTCGACCTGGCCACTCTGATCAAGGAGTACACCCTGATGGGCTATGTGGTGAAGATCGACGACCTCGGTCTGTTCAAGGCCTCGATCGATGCCAACGGTCTGACGCTGGAACAGGGCTCACGCGTCTCTGCCGGTCGCGGTGCACAGAAGACCGACGAGCAGCTGGCCGAGAAGCCCGATGCCATGCAGTTTGCCGTGGGTGCCGTGAAGATGATCATGCAGGCCACGGGTGAGACCACCATCGCCAGCATGAACGGCGAGGCGCAGCTGCAGTTCACCTCGAAGACCAAGGCCCTGATCAAGCAGCTGACTGGCAACGCCCCTTCTGATGACGACAGTGGCGATAGCGGCAACGGCGGTGGATCGGACAACGGCTCCGGCAATGGTTCGGGCAACGGTTCGGGCGCTAACAGCGGCTATGCCCTGACGATCACCCGCTCCGGCAGCGGTTCCTCTACGGTGAAGCACAACAATGAGACGCTCGCTTCGGGGGCTACACTCGACGAGGATGACGAGGTGGAGGTCAGCATCACTCCCGCCAGCGGTGCAACGCCTAACGCTACGATCAACGGCAGCGAGATCGAACTGACCGAGGACGGTGGGGTGTATAGCGGAAGCTTCGCGATGCCCGGAGAGGCCTCGACCCTCGTGATCGACTCCGGCAGCAGCAGCGGCGGCGGTGGTGACGATGGCCTTACGAACGATTAGGCCATAAAGGCGCAGCACACTGGGAGACAGACCCCTCTGTGAGATCAAAGATATCACATTTGGGTCAGTCCCCAGTGAGCAGCGCTCCGACGCTATCAGGGGAAAGAGGTATTGTCCCTTTAACTCCCCTTTGACTTCCCTTTAACTACTCTTTAACTACAAAAAAAATGAAGAAAAGGTTTATTGAGATTGCGGTGAAGGTGATAGTAGCCGCGCTCACGGCATTCCTCACGGCCATCACGACCACAAGCTGTATGGGCTACGGCCCGCTGCCTAAAATCGTACAGATTTCACAAATGAAGAATCTACCAGTACCTGACTGCCGAGGAGATTGCCGGTGGAAAGACCCGCTGGAGCACAAACATTACCCGAAAAGTAAATATTTAAGCCGAAAGTTTCACGCTTTCGGCTTTTTTGTGTAATTTTGTCGGCGATTATGCACAATGATAAATATAAGTATGTGTGGATGGTGAAAGCGGCGGCGGTGTTGCTGTTGCTGATGCTGCAGTCTTTACAGCAGCAGTCATGGGGCCAGACAGCGGATTATTTCTCCTCAGCCTCAGATTTTGCGCGTCTGTATGTGGGCGAGGTAGAGCCACAGTTCCAGGCATCGTTATGGCACGACATCCCCTATTACAAAGGCAATACCAATCTGTATAAAGGCCGCGTCAGCTATCATGGCGTGGTGTATGACGATGTCCAGCTGCGTTTTGACCAGCTGGAACAGCGGATAGCGGTTCTTTCTCCCGTGGGGAATGTCCTATGCCTGCCTGAACAGGAATACATCGACTGGTTTGAGATGGATGGTTACAGATATGTGCATGACCCTGAGAACAGCGCACGCTATGCGGCTCTCCTATGCGATGGCAGCATCAACGGCATCCGTCTTTATCATGGTGTGTGGAAGGTCTATGGTGGCGACAACATTGTTGATGGAAAGCAGGTCCAGAAGAATCTCAGCATCAAAGAGCTTTATACGCTCATTACTCCCGACGGGAATAGGCATCAGGTGAAGCGCGCGTCGGATATCATCAGGCTCTTTCCCGATCAGAAGAAGCAGATCAGGCAGACTGTCAGGCAACATCGTCTTTCCTTCAAGAAGAGCAGGCGTGAGGAAAGTCTGGTGAAGGTGGTGGAGAGCCTTGTTGGTGAAGGGATTGGAACTAAGAGTGAAGAATTAAGAACTAAGAGTGAAGAACTAAGAACTAAGAGTGAAGAACTAAGAATTAAGAGTTATGATTACTCTGCTGCGGAATTTTCTCGTCCTGAGAGTAATCATAACTCTTCACTCTTAACTCTTAATTCTCAACTCTCCACTCCGGACTCTCAACTTATCCCCGGCATTCCCGTTCTTGACATTGATTCTGTCGCCATGACAGACGCAAAGACCCAAGTCTATGTCGTTCCCGGTGTGAAGAAGGCCAAGGCGAGTGTTGCCGACGATCAGGAACTGGACGAGATCGTCGTGGTCGGCGGCCGGCAGTCGGCGGTGAAAAACCCGATGATGGGTTCTGAGAAGTTCAAGCCCCAGTTGCTGAAGAATATCCCGTCGGCCTTCGGCGAGTCAGACATCATGAAGATCGTGCTCACACTGCCAGGTGTCACCACCGTTGGCGAGGCTTCCAGCGGCTATAATGTCCGTGGCGGTGCCGCCGACCAGAACCTGATCCTCTTCAATGGCGGCACGGTGTACAATCCGTCGCATCTGTTCGGACTGTTCACATCGTTCAATTCAGATGCGGTGGAGGATGTGGAACTGTTCAAGTCGAGCATCCCCGTGGAATACGGCGGCAGGATAAGCAGTGTGCTGAAGGTGACGTCGAAGGAGGCGAATATGCAGAAGCTGACAGGTTCGGCCAGCATTGGCGTGCTGACCAGTAAGGCGAATATCGAGATCCCTGTCGTGAAGGATCATGTGTCGCTGCTGCTGAATGGCCGTACCACTTATAGCGACTGGATTCTCAAGCATCTGCCCGACGACAGCGGCTACAGGAACGGCAGTGCAAACTTCTACGACTTCGGTGGTGTGCTGACCTGGAAGCTCAATCCCATGCACCGTTTCAAGGTCTATGGGTATTGGAGCAAGGATAAGTTCTCGTTCAGCTCAGATGATAATTACGGCTATCAGAACCGCAACATCTCCGCAGAGTGGCGCTCTATCCTGAACGAACAGGTGACGGCAACCCTTTCCGCCGGACTCGACCACTACGACTATTTCAATGAAGAGTGGAGCATTCCTACCACTGCTGCCCGTCTGAGTTTCGGCATCGACCAGGTATGGGGTAAGCTCCATATCCGTCAGCGTCTGACGGAAAAGCAGACGCTCTCATACGGTCTCTCCGTGCAGCATTACGATGTGCAGGCAGGTAAGTATGAACCTCTGGGTGAGAGATCGTGTATTACCACCGATCAGTTACAGAAAGAGAAGGCCTTGGAGAGTGCGGCCTATATCGACTATGAGCATTCGCTCACCGACAGGCTGTCGGTCTCTGCCGGTCTGAGGTATTCCCTGTTCAATGCGCTTGGACCCCGTGACGTGAACATCTATCGTGACGGTGAACTGCCATCGGAGGAGACCCTGCTGGAGACCCGTCAGGAGACAGGTGTCATCAAGACCTATCATGCGCCGGAGATCCGTCTCTCGGCCCGCTATGCCCTCAAGGACAACCTTTCTCTGAAGGCAGGTTTCAACACCATGCACCAGTATATTCATAAGGTGTCGAACACCTCCATCATGTCGCCTACTGATATCTGGAAGCTTTCCGACCTGAATATCAAGCCTCAGAAAGGCTGGCAGGTGGCTGCCGGTATCTACCATGAGACGGCGGGGAAGCAATATGAGTTCTCGGCAGAGGTCTATTACAAGCATATCAGCGATTACCTGAATTATCGCAATTCGGCGGTCCTGCTGATGAATCCCCACCTTGAGACCGACGTCATTGCCACCAAGGGACAGGCATACGGTGTGGAACTCCAGGCGAAGAAGCCTACGGGGAAAGTGAACGGATGGGTGAGCTATACCTTCTCACGCTCTCTGCTCCGTCAGGACGACGGGCGCGTGGCAATGCCCCTGAACGACGGGGAGTGGTACTCTTCCGAATACGACAGGCCCCATGAGGTGAAGGCGGTGCTCAACTTCAAGTTTTCCGAGCGATACAGTCTTTCGAGCAACTTCAACTATGCCACCGGTCGTCCGACAACGCTGCCGGCCGGTAAGTATTACAGTGCGTACAGTCAGAAATACATGCCCTATTATACCGACCGCAACACCTATCGCATTCCCGACTATATGCGTCTGGATCTTGCGTTTAATATAGAACCCACCCACCATCTGACAAGCTTCCTGCATACGTCGTTCTCAATCGGTGTATACAACGTCCTGGCGCGCAAGAATGCGTATAACATCTACTATGTCACGGAGGGAGAGCGGATCAATGGGTATAAGCTGTCTGTGTTTGGTACTGCCATTCCGTATGTCTCACTTAATATAAGGTTTAACTAAGAAAGGTAAAAAGGTAAAATAGTAAAAAGGTAAGGAAGATATGAAAGAGAAAGAATGTGGAAGTTCAAAGGCATGGGGTGTAAAGGTTTTACCTTTTTACCTTTTTACCTTTTTACTTTTCGCACTGTCGGGCTGTATTGAGGAGTACGAAGCAGACTTCCCGACAGAGGATACCGACTTGCTGACGGTTGAAGGCACGATCTGTTCTGAGAAGGTGAACCGGTTCATCCTGTCGCGTACGCAGTCTCTCAAGTCGGGCAATACCATCCAGCTGGTAACGGGAGCCCTCCTCTCCGTACGCGGAAGCGACGGCTCTGAATATCCGGCTCAGGCCGCCGATGGCTATTACGCCTGCACCACCGGCGCCCTCAACCCTGACGTAGAATATTATCTGCATATCGAGACCAACGGTGAGGTGTATGAGTCTGAACCTCAGAAGCCTCTGCGTACCGAGGAAATAGCGGATGTCAGGGGGGTACAGTACACACCAGAAAATAACATCGACATACTCGTCACGCCCGAGGCTCCCTTTGAGTCTGATAAGGTGAATTACTATTCGTGGACATACGATGAGACATGGGAAGTACGTCCCGACTACACCACCATCTTCTATTACGACATTTCTTCAATGGGGCCGGTCTATGATCCTAACCAGTTTCCTGAGCGTGGATGGAGGGATGTCAGAAGCACGATGACCATGGTTGGCGGAAGCCAGAACTACGAGGGTGAGCATATCCAGAAACTCAAGATATACGACATAGACGCAAGCAATGAGCGTATATATTACAAATATAGCGCTCTGGTGCATCAGCGTGCCATATCAAAGGCCGAGTATGAATACGAGCTGGCACGGTGTCAGGCAAGTTCAGAGATGGGAGGCTTGTTCACTCCTCAACCGTCTTTCCTGCCCACAAATATCCATTGTCTGACGTCAAGCAAGCGCGCGATCGGATTTGTGGGATGTTCGTTGAATATGAGTGAATATCGGTTCTTCCTCTCGGCCAAGGATTTCCACATCCGTCGTCCTGTAAAGTCCGATACCCGCCTGTGGGTTGAAAACCCCACCCATAAAGCTTGCCTTCAATTGTTAGACGATGGCCGGTTCCTATGCGTATGGGAAGATGAAAGAGATATCGGGGGGCCGCTGCTAACGGCATGGGCATACGGATATCAACTGGATGTCAGATATAAAGGTGCATATATTGAGAAACCTGATTTTTGGGAAGATGAAGAATAGGATCATATCACTGACAGTTGCGTTGGTGCTTGCCATGAGCGCCTTTGCCGTGAGTTTCGAGACTGACCGCACATGGTATCTTGCCGGTGAGGCGATGAAGGTGAGCGTGACGGCCGACGATGCCCTGATTGTCTACGCTGAACTGTGCGACGTGAACAGGTTGGCGGCCGGTACCGTGATCCGTCTGAAGGGACATAATGGGGAGGGAATCGTTGAACTGCCTTCCCATCTCCATAGCGGCTATTATATGCTGTCGGTCTATGCCCGCCACCACACGCAGGCATCAAGCCGCCTTGTCGCCATCGTCAATCCTCTTCGCAAGAGTCCAGAAGACGATATCAGATGGGAGCCCAGTGAAGGTAGAACTAAGAGTGAAGAATTAAGAACTAAGAACTCTTCACTCTTCACTCTTAATTCTCAGGTCAAAGAGACGGAGGGCCATATCATCCAGGCGCGTGTTCAGAATGTCTATGACGGTCATGCGTTCAAGGGCAGTCAGATCCGTCCTTCCCTCAGTATCATCGGGAAGCAGATACATTATTTCGAGGGAAAGATGGTCAACGACTCCATTGCCGTCTTCTACACCTTCGGCATCCATGGCAAGCTGCCGCTCGTGCTCTCTGCTGCGTCGTCCACAGGCGTGAGTCTGCCGATAGAGATGATGAGTCCGTTTGCCACCCTGCTCCCTAAGGAGCTCCCGCACCTCGTGTTCCATTACAACCGCAGCGAGGTGGAAGCCCGTTCGCTTGACATGCAGCGGCACCAGATAGCTATCACACCGGCCAAACGTGAACTGCAGCTGGGCGAGTCTGACGATGCCAATGCTGAGGATGTGGTGCCGTTGGATTATGACGACAGCGTGTTCGGTACCAGACCCGAACTGAGCTATAACCTTGACGAATACCGTCAGTTCCTTACGGTCAGGGAGGTGCTGTTTGAATATGTGAACTGCGTAAGGAGCAGAAAGACCGACGGCGTACCACAGCTGTTCGTCCGTAAAGAGCAGGAACACTTCAACAGTTCATGGCCGGCGATGGTACTGATCGACGACATGCCGGTCATCGACATAGAGCGCCTCCTGAACTATGACGCCCGCCGAATCCACTATATCAACATCTACGGCGGCCAGTACACCTTTGGTAATGGCATCTATAACGGCATCCTGTCGTTCGTGACACGTTCCGGGCAGCTCACCAATTACCCCATCGAGCCCAACGCGCAGTATCTCGTGTATGAATTCCCTCAGTAAAGCAGACGATGCACAGCAATAAGTACAAATACGTGTCGATAGTGAGTGCGGCGGCGGTGCTGCTGTTGCTGGGCATCTATATGTGGATGACCTACCGTTCGGTGACGAAGGACATTGAGGAGCGGGCCAGTGCACAGCTCACATGGGCTATGTTCTACGAGAGCTATACCCGTGCCGACCTTGTGACGGCGGGTGATACGCTGAGTCTGCCGGAGGCGCGCGGCAATCTGTCGCTGGTCTCGTCGGTAGAGGGCATGAACGATGTGCTGAGCCGGAAATACCACTCTGAGATATCGCTCGATACGGTGGCGATGTATGTCGACTCGCTGCTGAGTGTGGTGGGGATCAACCGCGACGTCACGGTGCAGCTCCTCGCTCCGCCCGACGAGGTGGTGAGGCAGAATAACGACAGACGGTCGAGCTGGTCGCTGATGACGAAGCCGGTGAGCATCCGTCGCGACGGGTCGAGAGCCATCCGTCTGGCACTGAACAATCCCTATCCGGAACTGGCCCGCAGGCTGAGTCCGCTTTTCCTGATCAGTGCCATCATCCTGGGCTTCTTCGCCATCATCATCATCCAGCTTCTTCGCTTCATCACCGAACAGGAGCAGATGACGGAACTGAGGAACGACTTCTCGTATGCGATGGTGCACGACATGAAGTCGCCCCTGAGCTCAATCATCATGGGCGCCCACTTCCTGCACAGCGGAAAGGTGGACGACAAACCGCAGATAAAGGAGAAATACTACAGCATCATCGAGGAAGAGGCCGAGCACCTGCTGGCACTCGTGAACAAGCTGCTGACCATCTCGAAGCTGGAGAACAGGAAACTGATCCTGAACAAGCACGAGATGGATCTGGAACCCATCATCAACGACCTTGTGGAGAAGGCCAAGGCGAAGGCGACAAAGCCCATCGAGGTGACTATCCGTTTAGAGGTGCAACAGGTGATGGCCGATGAGCAGTATCTTACCGAGGCTATCGCCAACCTCATCGACAACGCCGTCAAGTACTCGAAGGATGAGATCGGGATTGAGATCAAGACGTGGGATACTGACAAGCACGTGCTGCTGAAGGTGCGCGACAACGGCATCGGTATGACGAAGGAGGAGCAACAGGTGATCTTCGACAAGTTCGGACGGGCGGCTATCCACGAGAAGAACCGCACGGGCGGTGTCTCGGGCTTCGGCCTGGGGCTGAACTACGTGGACCAAGTGATGCAGGCCCACGGTGGCAAAGTCACCGTCGCGAGCGAGAAAGACAAGTTTTCGGAATTTACACTATTCATTCCAAAATAAAAAGACCACGAATTACACTAATTACACTAATTATTCTGCGCGCAGCAAAATTCGTGAAATTAGTGAAATTCGTGGTTTAAGAAAAAGAAAAGATATGATTAAATTATTGTTAGTGGAAGACGATGCATCGCTGGCCTATATCGAGAAGACAGGGCTGGAGGATATTATTGGCGGCTACGAGGTGACGACCGCTGCCAACGGTAAGGAAGGTGTGAAGGCCTGGGAGGAGACCCATCCCGACGTGATTATCTCCGACATCGACATGCCGGTGATGAACGGCTTTGAGATGGTGGAGCGCATCCGCGAGACCGACCAGAACGTGATCATCATCTTCACCTCGGCGCTGACGTCGCCCAACGATGTGAAGGCGGGCTATCGCCTCGGCATCAACAACTATGTTAAGAAACCCTTCGTGCCCGAAGAGCTCGACGCCCATATCCAGGCGCTGATGAAGATGCGGGGTGGGGCGAAGACCGAAAAAGAGATAAGCCACTATAAACTGGGTAAATATACCCTCGATGCCGACCACGCCACATTGCGTAATGACGAGACGGGTGTTTCGCAGACGATGACGCAGCGTGAGGCGCAGATACTGGCCATCCTCGCCGACAACAAGAATAACGTGGTGCGCCGTGAGGCCATCCTCAGCCGCTTCTGGAATACGGAGGATGACTATTTCGCTTCGCGCTCACTGGATGTCTTCGTGAACAAGCTCCGGAAGCTCCTCGCCGATGAATCGCGCATCACGCTCAAAACGGTCAGGGGCATCGGACTGCAATTGATAGTCAATCAATAGGTTTGTACGGTTCCATCGTCTGGATGGCGATGACGGCGCCGGGAACGATGAGGACGGCGGCGATGAAGAAAAACCATGCCGGAATTGTCACACCGATGAGCAGGATGATGATCAGCCAATAGAAGAAATCACTGATGATAATGGGAACGACACTACGGCAATAGTCGTAGAGATAGCCCTGGATCATCACCGCCATTGCGGAAGGAATGGCCAGAACGGGGTTGCTGAAGCTGGCCGATAACAGACCGATGATGAGGCCGAACACCGGGACGATGATCTGTGGCCGGTGCTTCCACTCGAGCAACTCACGCATGATACCACCATATAGAATCAGGTCTGCCGTGCCCTCGATGAAGGTCATGCCGATCAAAGAGAGGACGGGATGCTTGGCCATCCATTCAAACGACTCGCGCAGGGCTTCATCGTTGCTGAAGAAGGGGTCGGAGATGGTGCAGTAGAGCAGTCCCATACCCAACATCGCCATACCGATGTTTCCAATGACCCTTGCGCGTTTCTCCTTGGGAATGAGGCTCATGCGGCCCATGGTGTAGCTGGCGAAACGCATGCGGAGGAACACGATCTGCAGGATGACACAGGCAATGCTGAGGATGCACATGCCGATGGCGAAGTAGAAGTCAGAGGGATTCCATGTGGCATTGGTGTCGCCATGGAAGCCGTCGATAAAGCCCTCAATGAAGCTGCCTGCGAAGCCCAAAGCGGCGCCACAGACGAACATCACGACCAGGACAATACCCAGCGAGAGTAACAGATACATCAATGCTTTTCTCATCTCGGGTGCAAAGGTACGCATTTTTCACAGAAAGCCCCACAAAAACTACGTTATCTTTAGGTTAAAAAATACAACCACGAATTACACGAATTAAACTAATTATTTTGTACGCATTATTTTGTGCGCAGCAAAATTCGTGAAATTCGTGTAATTCGTGGTCTAAAATAAATTTAGTTGATCAGGAAGATCTTCGTCTTGCCCTTGAACGTGGCCTTGATGGTGGCGCGGCCCTCTACGATTGGACTGATGTCGAACTTCACGCCGTTAGGCGCATCCGACGTCGCCTTCAGCTTCGAACCGGCATCCAGCGGCGCATAGAGCTGGTAGCGGATCTGGTCGGGATAGCCGTTCTGATTGGTGAAACGCACAGGCGTTGAAGGAATCGTCAGCGGCTTGCCGTCGCAGGTGATGGTCACCTTTGGCACATCGGGAGCCTTACAGATATTAGGCATGGCTTTGCCAAAGCCTATGCCGTGGAGGTCGTAGAGTCCCTGCGGACGCTGTGGCTGCTGTGGTCCACGACGGCCCCATTGTCCTTGGGGCTGCTGTGGCTGTTGCACCTCGGGTCCCTCGGTGACGAGATAGATGGCATGCTTACCGGTGAGCCCTTCGACATCAGGCACTTTGAAAACGAAGCCTGTAGGCTGGCTGGGTAAATCGGCTGTTACGATGAGGGTGGCAATCTCCTTGCCCTTCCACGGGTCGTCTAGTAGTACGTGAATCTTAAAGTCGCCACGGCCACTGGGGGTGAGTTGTAGGGTAAGTGTCGTACCGTCGCCCAGTTTCGTTCCCTCGAAGGCCTTGCAACCCTTGGTGTCCTGAGCCAGACCACCAAAGCCGAAGTACTTGAAGCCGATGATACCACCGTTCTTGATGCCGGCGAGGTCCATTGAGTTGTTCCACACGTCGTGGTTGTCCTGCATCCAGTCATTAGAGCCGGGACCATACACGAAGCAGGCATAACCAGCGCTATAGTAAGCGTAAGGCGGCAGACCGAAGATCTGGAAACCCTCACTGGTCACCTCGGCACCTGTGTATTCATTGCCATCGCTGGCCTTTGCCGTCCAGACATTATCCTTAGCATAGGGGTCGTAACCGGTGATTTTCACCACGCCGCCCTTGGCCACGGGCTTCTTGTCCCAGGTGATCTTCACCGGTGCCACCATCGACTGACGGGCATTGCCGAAACCACGTGGCGGACGGTGATAGAACACATACCACTGGCCGTTGATTTCCTGAATGGAGCCGTGGGTGTTGTGACCGAAGTTGGTGGTGATGAGCTTAGAGCCATCCTGACCTACGACGACACCGCGGGAGTCTACCAACACACCTCCTGAGCGCCAAGGACCTAAAGGCGAGTCTCCAAAGGCATAGCGCAGGGCGGAGTTGGTATTGCCAAGACCGTATTCCTTGCCGCTATAGCCAGAGAATACCATCACGTACTTATTTCCCACCTGACGGATGCTGGAAGCCTCGAAGAAATTGAAGTCGAGCGGATTCTGTCCGGCATAGAGAGCCTTGTATTCGCTACCGGCTCTATCGAGCAGACGACCGTCGGCACTGCTGGCGGGGATGAACGGGTCGATGGGCTCCGTGCCCTCGCGCTTCGAGTACATCGTCTTCTGATCGAGCTCAACAGCCGTAGAATGTTGGAAACCGTAGAACACATAAGCACGGAAACCGATGTCATAGTCCTTATCCTTCTTGTCGGTGATGGTCTCGATGAACACCGAGGGGTCGAAGTCGATCAACGAGCCGGGCAGACACTGACGACCATCCTCCGTGAGGTTGATGGGGGTGAAGGGACCATCAGGACGATCGCCCTTACATACCATCGGCGTACGACGCCAGCCGCGGCTGTGGGGATAGAGGTAGTAGGTCTTCTTGCCAGTAGCCCTGTCCTTCACTTCCACGAGGTCGGGGGCATACATCGTGTCCCACTGTCCGTCGACAAACCAAGTGAAGATTGGGCCTTCGTCGCGCCACTGACTCAGATCCTCAACGGGAGCTGACCACATACGAATGTCGGGGCCGCAATAGGCGGAGTAGTTCACGTCGTGCGAGCCGATGATGTAGGCACGCAACTTGCCGGGATGGTCGGGATCCTCAAATACACGGGGTTCGCCATCGGGCACATGCTCCCACAGAGGGAGATAGGGGTTCTGAGCGTTGACAGCCATTGCCGTACACGCCAGGAAACAGAAAAAAAGAAGTCTTTTCATTATTGATGAAGTTTTAGTTGATAACAATTTGTTCGCAAATATACGAAAAGTTTATAGTTTATAGTTTATAGTTTATAGTTTTTTTGTATCTTTGCAACATAAACGAATAAAAGTGATACAAATATGAAATACTTTCGCCTTTTACTATTCACTATCCACTGTTTACTATTCACTGTCTACGCTTCAGCAGCTGATTACAATATCGTGAACTATGGCGCCAAATCTGATACAACCATACTGAGTACAAAAGCTATTCAACAGGCTATCGACGACTGCTCCAAGGCTGGTGGCGGACGTGTGGTGGTGCCTGCAGGACAATATAAGATAGGTACGATTATTCTGAAATCGGATGTGCATCTTTATCTAGAGCATGGTGCCACGCTCTATGGCAGTACAGATGTGAACGACTACCGGCCAATGAAATCGGACTATGTCTCGTTGCGTACGCAGACCAACACAATTCAACTGCTCTATGCCGACAAGGTGAGGAATGTGGTCATCGACGGCTATGGAACGATTGATGGTCGCGGGCGCGCTTTCAAGAAACTGTCGTGGAATGATGAGGGTATCACCAGGCCGCATCTGTTGCGATTTATCCAAGGCGAGGACATCACCGTGAGGAATATCACCTTGAAGAACAGCGGTTGCTGGATGCAGCATTATCTGGCTTGCGACCGTTTGAAGATAGAGAGTGTCAAGGTGTTCAACCGCAATAACTACAACAACGACGCTCTCGACTTGGATGGTTGCCACGATGTGATTGTGCAGGGGATGATGGCTGATAGCGACGATGATGCCATCACGTTGAAAAGCACCTCGCCCAGACTCTGTGAGAATGTCCGTATAGCGGATTGCGTGGTGTCGAGTCATTGCAATGCCGTGAAATTGGGGACTGAGACGAATGGTGGTTTCCGAAACATCAACATCTCTGGTATCGTAGTCAAGCCCAGCAGCGATCAGAAGGAGAAGTTCTTCGGACAGTGGAGGGGCACGTCGGCTCTCTCACTGGAAATCGTCGATGGCGGTGTGATGGAGAATGTGAACGTGTCGGACTTCACCGTCGAGGGTACGGAATCACCCATCTTCATCCGCTTAGGCAATCGTGGAAGAGGCTATAAACTGAGGGAATCTGCGAAAGGACTGAGTGGTAAAGGCAATGACGACACGATTACCGAACTGATTCCCATCGATCATGTGGGCAGCATCGATGGCGTGCATCTCAGCAATATCCATATCCGCAATGCGGGCGCTGTGGGCTGTTCCATCACGGGCCTGCCCGGTCATCCGGTCAAGAATATCTGGCTCTCGAATATCACATTGCATCACAAGGGTGGGGTGAAGGCAGCTGACCTTGCGGCTATCAACGACACCATCAGGGATGAGAAGGAGAAGGCCTATCCGGAGGCGACGATGTGGGGCAACCTGCCTGCCAAGGGCTTTTTCGTCC
>JAEEGK010018779.1_pt1 | contig 14908 bp, 6 predicted proteins | sample 8958771 | NCBI WGS metagenome assembly JAEEGK01 (sample SAMN16246547, study PRJNA631951) | gut metagenome | biome: gut microbiome; feature: rumen; material: SC-attached | host: Bos | place: Iran: Karaj | collected 2018-10 | reverse complement strand
CCCAATCCCCAATCCCCAATCCCCAATCCCCAATCCCCCATCCCCAATTCCCAAAACATTTTTTACATATTTATATTTATTTAAAATTATATATTAATAAATTAATATATTAAAAAATTAATTAAATAATTAATAATAAAATTATAATAAAAATTTAAAATATAAATTTCTTTAATAATAAGATAATTAAAATGAGCACTATATATACAACTTTAAAAATGAAATGAAAAAAAAACCTTTCAAAAAACAAATTAAGTTTTATTATAAATAACTTAATATTAAAAAAAAGATACCATAAATTCGACTAAATTATTTATCCATTGTACTTTCATTTTTAAAGCAATCATTTTTAATAAAACAAAAACAAAACATATTAAAAAAGGATATACTAAATTTAAAATAATAGTCAAAAACACATTTAATAACCAAATTTTTTGATTATATCTATAAACAGAACAAAAAGCTGTACAATAATAAATAAAAAATAAAGAAAATATAAAATTAATTACAAAATATATATTTATTTTAATATTAATTATTCTTATCCTTTTTTTCATTTTTATCACAAAAATATTATATTTATATTTGTGCTTTAATAATTTTTCCAAAACATTTTTTGTAGTGATTAATTTTATTAAGAAAAAGTTAATAAAAATCATTATCAAATATGAATAAATTATTCTTGGAAAGTTTTTAACAAAAGAAAAATTTCCATCATTATAAAAAACATTTCTAATATTTTTATCATCATAAAATAATGCAGTTATTGTGTTTTGTAATGAAATTACAAATATTAAATTCATTATATGAATAATAGATATTTCCAATTTATTTATATAAAATAATTTAATAACCATATGTATTTCCTTTATGTATTTTTTAAATAAAAAAATAAAATTAGCTTTTTCTTTTTTTTTATTAGATTTTGATTTTTTTATTTTATTATATAGATTTTTTTTCTGAAAATTAGCTATATCAGATTTATACATATTATTTTTTATATTATTTTTTTTTACATTTATATTAGTTGAAAAATTTTTTTTAATATGAATTGAATTATTTTTAGTTTTATTTTTCCTTATTTTCAAATAATATTTATTTTCAAAATCATAATTGTCTTTATTATTTGAATAAGAAATCATATTTTTGCTATTATCATTTAAAAATTTAAATTTTGAAACATCAGAAACAAAAAAACTGTTAAAATTATTTTCAGTTTCATTAGGAAAATAAAAAGAAGTTGATCTTTTATATAAATTGATTAAGTAATTAATAAGTTTTGATATTTTAAATTTTTGTGAATAAATTAAAAATAAGATAAAATTTAAAAAAAATAATGTGATTTGAAAAAAAAAACCATAATTATCTTTTAAATATTTTAGATTAAAAACTAATTTATAACATTTAACTATAAAAAAATTTGAATTATATAATTCAATTTTAAATTGTTTTATTATTATATCAAAATCTTCTTTTATTGAACCAAGGAAAAATGACTTAGGATTTTTGAAAACAGTTACATTACATTCACAAATTATTCTATCTTTAATAAAATTATTCTTTTTCAATACACATCCATTTTCGCATAAAGTAATATTAAGGAAAAATTGTGATCTTCTATCTTTTAATAATACATCTGATTTTTTTTGATAATTAAAAGGAAAACAAATATCATTAAAAAATTCATCACTTTCATTATATATATTAACTGAATATTCACTAATATTTTTTGCAAATGTATAATTTATACTTGTAAAGTTTGTTATTGGCCTTTCAACTAATATTGTTTCATTAATACATATATCTAAATCAAAATCATAAAATTCATTATCTAAAACATAAAAAATATAAAAAATTAATTTATTTAAATGAAAATTTTCATTAATAATATCATATTTAGCTATAAATAATTCTTCATCAGTAAAATTAAAATTTAATTTTATTTTTTCTATACAATTATCTATATAAATCCTACTAATATTTCCTATATTATAATATTTATTAACTTCTTCAGTTTCTAAATAATTATAAAAAACAACAGAATAATACTTTGTATGTTCTAAAGGAGAAGTTTCATTATAAATATTTATAAGGCTTTTATCTAAATATTTCACAGTATATTTATTTAAATGTTTTACACAAAAAAATCTATTAATTCTTTTATAATCTTCCGTACATTCAAAACAATTATCTGTATAATTTTCAGAAAAAGAATGACAAGATTTGCATCTTTTATCACATTGATATAATCTATTATCTAAAAAATATAAAAAATAATTTTCAGGAATTTCAAAATAAGAATAACAATTATCTGTATTTTCAAAAAAAAAATAATCATATAAACATTCAACACATTTATGATCATTTTCATCACCCAATTCTATACATTTTAAGCATGATTTATAGCAATTATTAGAATAATTTAATATATATCTAAATAAAAATAATATATATAAAGCTATCATTATTAAATTAAAAATTATTTAAATAATATTAATTACGAAATATTAAAAATAATTTATAATAAAAATAATTTAAAATTTAAAAAAATATAAAAATTGTTTTAATTATATTATTATTAAAAAAATTAAATTTTATTTATTTTTAAAATTAATTTTGTTTTAAAATAATATAAATAATTTTATAATTATTTATATGGAATTTATATTAAATAATAAAACATAAAAAAATTGGTTATATATTTTTAAAAATATCTTTCGAATAAATTTTTTTAATAAAATCAATTTTAATAAATTTTAATTTTATGAATTTATATTTATAAATATATATTGCTTTAAATTTATTATTAACAATAAATAAAAAATTGAAATTAACTTTTTTTGTGATATTTGAAATAATTAACTTTTAATATATATCAGATATAAAGTAATAAAAATTAAAATAAATAATTATAAAGCTTTTTTAATGAGATAAAATTGACATGATATTAATAATAAATCAGTTGAAAAACCATGGTATTAAATTTAAAATTTATTTATTATTAATTTATTCTTTTTAATCAATCTTAAATTAATATTATTATATCTAATTTTTAATAAATATTATTTTTGTTATTATTAATTAAAAAATTATTTCCATGTAATTATAATAAATTTAAACTCTTTTTTCAATATCTTCTTACTCAATTGTTATCAATTGATGTTCATTCAATATTTTCCTTTTTCCATTCCTGATTAAAAATACATTTTTTCTCCATTAAATATGATGCTGAATGTAATCTATCATAAATAAATAACCTTATTTATTTCTAAAATTGTTTCCCTCTATCATAGATTCTATATAAATAGAAGTTGAATTTTATCAGAAGATTTTATTGTAATCATGAGATGACTTAATTTTTTTTTCTTCACATTGATATATTATAATATCTTGTTTAATTATAAAATAAAATATAAAATTTTATAATACTGTATTCGTCTTTTGTCAGCAAAATCATTTTAAGGTCAACATCCTACTTTTTTATATTTAACAAAAAGCCAAAAAGTCGTAATTAGAGTTATTAACTATAATTTTTATTAAAAAAAGATAAAATAATAGTTAAAATTTTTTATTAATATTAATAATGATATTTTTATATATTTTTTAGAAATTTAATATAAAATTATTTGATTAATTATTTAAATAATAAATATTATAATAATATATATAATAAATTATAAAAATATAATAATATATAAAATAAAATATATAATAATATTAATATTTTATTATAATAAATCTAAAAATAATTTTAGAAAATTTTACAATCACATATATCATTATTTCCTTTTTTATCTATAATTAATAAATTTTTTTTTAATTGAATAATTAAACTTTTTGCTTCTTCTTTTAATTTATTTATGATTCTTGTTCTATAACCTATTTTATCAATTCCTAAATCTTTTAATAAATTCTCATTTAAAGGAATTTTACTTTCCATTTGCACTAATAATAATTCTAAGCTATGATAACCATTTGAAATAAAATTCATTAAATAATTTTCAACTTTTAAATTTCTTAACCAATTATTTAATTTTCTAATATAAATATCAGAATCAATATTATCTAAATCATCACAAGTATAAAATACACCTTTTGGAATAGGATAAACGAAATTTTTAGCTAATTCTTGAATTTTTATTATTATCTTTGCTCTATCTCCAGGTAATAGAATTCCAGCTTCTTTTAAATTCTCATCTGTTATACCTAAATTATTTCCTTTAGTTTGCTCTATTATTAATTGAATATCATCAAAACCATTATTTATTAAATTATTTGCATATTTTTCCATTTTTATTTTTTGTAGGAAATTAATTAAAGGAGTAGATGCAGGTTTATTTATTAGATTTTTGTTATTATTATTATAATTATTATTTATTGATTGAGATATATTATAATTTATAGAACCATTAGATGATATATTCATTGTTGAAATAGCAGGAAGGGGACTTGGATTATTTGATACCATTAAATTTTTTATTGATTGAGTTGTTAATATTGAATTTTTATTAGTATTATTATTGCTTTCATATACTTTTGTTATTGAATTATAATTACTATTTATATTTGATGCAGTATTAACAGCTGTATTTTTTTGTGTTATTTCATTTAAATTTTGAATATGTGGACTTGAAAAAGCAAATTCATCATCTATTTCAATTTTAGGTTTAATTGTATCTCTAAAATTATTATTTTCTTCAAAATCATCATAATCACTATTATTTGAAGATTTACTATTTTTTTTTATAAATTGGTTATTATTATTATTTTCGACTTTTATATTCAAATTACTTATTTGATTAATATTAACTAAATCTTCATCTATTGTTGAAACTTTTTTAAATTCATTTTTATTATTATCATTATCATCGTTAATTTTATTTATATTTAAATTAGAAATATCTTCAACTTTATCTCTATTAACTTTTTTAACTATATCTAAACTGGCAGTTAAATCAAATAAATCAACTACATCATTTTGATTATAAATTTTTTCATTTTTTTCTTGAATATTATTTGTTATGTTTATGTTATTTTTTGAATCATGACTATTTAAATTATTATTATTATAAATTTGATTGTTACTTGTATTATTATATTGATAATTATTATCAAAATTATTATAATTATTAGGATAAATATATTGTGATTGGAATTCTTGATTTTTTGAATTTTGATTTGCTTTACTTAAATTTAATTTATTTTTTATATTATTACTCAAATTTATTTTGATTGATTTATTTATATTTTTTGAATTACTTACACTTAAATTTATATTATTATTATTATTTAGGTTTGAATTTTTACTTTCATAAATTTGAATATCTTCATTATTTTCATCATCATTTACAATTTGATAATTATCATCACTTTGAATGTTTTTATTATTAGAAATTACACTAGAAAAAAAATCTTCACTACTTTCATAAGTTTTTTGATTAATTTTATTACTATTATTATTATTATTATTTTTATTTATATAAATATTACTATTATTCATATTATATGAATTGCTTGAATTGAATCCACTATTGTTAACACTTTCATACATATTATTACTTGAATTATTACTCTTTAATATATTTGATTTCTCTGGTTTAATATTTATAGCTAAATCTCCATTATTATTTTTAATACTTGTATTAATATTATTATTTATTAATATTTCTATTATATCTTTATTATCTATTTTATATGCCAAATGTAAAGCTGTGTCTCCATCTTCATTTTGAAGGTTCATATCTATTCCTTTATTAATTAATTCATTTATTAATTCTAAATTTTGATTGAGAACTGCTAAATGAAGATATGAATTTTTTTTTGAATTTTGAAAATTTATATCGATTATTGGAGAGGTGAGAAGTAAATCTATTGTATCTTTTTTATTACGTTTAATTGCATATGAAAGAAATGTTTCATTTTTTGAATCTACTTTATTAATATATGTTGGATTTTGAATAAGTAAATTATATAAAGATTGAACTGGAATGTCACTACTTATTATTAATAATGAATGATTTGAAGATAAATTTGAAAGATTTTTTTTTGGAACGTTTTTATTATTTTTTGTTATATTCATTTTTATTTTATATGTTTTAAATATCAGAATTTATTTAAAAATTTATAATTATTTTATAATTTCATAAATAATTGTAAATAATAAAATAATTATAATATTATAATATTTATAAAAATATTTTATTTATATAATTAAGTAAATTATTATTTTTATTATTAAATAGTTCTTTTTTTTTAAATTTAATATTAGAAAAAAATATATAAAAATTATTAAATCTTAAAAACAATTAATTTTCAATTGGACTTATTAAAACAACTAAATCACCTCTAACTGTAATTAATTGAAATTTTTTATTTTCTTTTTTATCTATAATTTCTTCTACATTAGATAACATTAAATTTAAATGTTCATCATATAACTATTATAAAATATTAATATTATTTATATAAATATTATACATGTAATCTTCCTTTTAATTCTCTATTATATCTACATTTAACATATACTCTTTTTCCTAAACATTCTTTAATTAAATCCATTGGATTATTTATTTTATTATCATCAATTTCAATTCCAATTTCATTCATATTAATAAAAATAATAATAAATATTTATTAATATTATAATTTTATTTTATTTTCTTATTTATATAAACAAAATTTCAAATAATAATTTTTTATATGAATAATCAATTTGAATATAACAATTATAACTAAAGTTAAATTAAATATTAAATTTATAAAATTTAAATAATTTAGTAATAATAATAAAATAAAAATAATAATTTCTTATTAATTAAAATAATAGTATATAATAAATAAAAAATATTATTTTTTTTCATTGATATTTTTCATACTAGTATTACTACTATTTCCTCCTAATTTTTTTTCGCTATTAAAAGCTTCCCCTAAAGCGCTCATCATTTGACTTTGATAATTAGAATTAAAAACTCTTCCACTTCCTTGACCAGAAGTTGTTCCCATTAAACTACTTCCATACATAAATGAACTATTAATATTTTTTTTCTTTAATAAATTTCTTTCGTTTTTCAATTTTTCATTTTCTCTTAATAAATTTTCATTTTTTCTTTCTAAAGTTGAAATTTTTTCATTTAAATCTGAATATTTTGAAGTTAAATTATCTTTTTCAATGTTCCATTTTGCTTTTTCTTTTTCTAATTCTAATAAAAGAACACTTCTTTTTCCTTCAGCTTCTTTTAAATTCTTTTCTATTTCTATTATTTTATTTTTATCTCTTTCACGTTCTTTTTCGAAATTTAAATTTAATTCAGAAATTTTATTTTCGTTTTCTTTTTTAATTTGTTCTTTTTGTTCTTTTAATAAATTATTTTCTTTCATTAAATCATTAATTTTATTTGTATCAACATTACTTTCAACTTTTTTATTTTTATTATTATTAAGAAGTAATCTTAATTGTTTTAATTCATTTTCTTTTTCTTTGTTTCCATTGAATAATTCACTAACGACTTTTTCATTTTGTTCTTGAATGTCTTTGATTTGTTTTTGATAACGTTGTTCAACATTAGCTAAATTATTTTGATTTGCAGTTGTTAATTTTTCAATTTCAGAATCGTTTTTTTTTTTAATATTTTCTAACATAGTTTCAGTTCGTTTGTTTGTTTCATTTAATTCTTTTTTATAATTATCTCTTTGTTGTTCAATGAATTTTGATTTTTGATCCCATAAAATTTGATCTTTTTCATATTGAGTTTTTCTATCTAATAATTCAGTTTCTAATTGAGCGATTTTAGTTTTCATTTGTTCTTCATTGCTATTTGAATTTTTTTTGAAAGAATTATTTTCGTTTGTTAAATTTTGAATGGTTTTTGCATTAGCATTTTTTTCTTTTGTGTATTGTTCGTTTAAATCATTGTATTTTTTTTCTAAAGAAGTTAATTTTTCACTAAGTTCGCTTTTTGTTTTTTCGTTAATTTGATTTTGTTTAGTGAAATTTTGTTCTAATTCTTTAATATCTTTTTTTTTCTGTAATAATTTATTTTCAAGATCTTCTTTTTCTTTTTTGACTCTTTCAAATTTTTCAGTTAAATCTTTTTCAACTTCTGCTCTTAAAGCAAATAATTTTTGTTCATATCTTTTTTGATTACTTTCTATTATTTTATTAGTATCTTCATTTTTTTTATTTAAATATTCAATTTGTTGTTTTAATAACGCATTGTCTCTAGTGAATTCTAAATTTTTCATCATACTTCCATCATTAAGTTCGTTGTAACTTTTTTTTATTTCTTCAATTTTTTTATTTAATTCATCTTTTTCTTTTTGGTTTTCATCTTTTAAATTTTCTATTGTATTTTCTTTGTCTTTTATTACTTTTTCTAATTGTTCTTTTTTACTTTGCATTGAAGCATTTTCTTTTTCTTTGTTATTTAAATCATTTCCTAAAGTGTCAATTTTCATTTGTAAATCATTTCGTTCTTTATTAAAAGATTCAGTTAGATTTTCTAATGTTTGTTTATTTTTTTCTGATTCTGATGTGAGATTTTCTTTAATTTCTTTGAGTTTATTTTCATTTTGAACAATTGTTTGTTTAAGCATTTCAATTTCATGTTCGGAATTATTTACATAATTTACATGAACATTATTAATTTCATTTAATTCATTTTGAAGATTTTCATTTTCTTCTTTTAATTCACCTTCTGTGTCTTTTATTTTCATTTCATAATCATCGATTAAATTTTGTAAATTTTTTTCGTATTTACTTTTTTCTTCTTTTAATTTTTCTTCTAATCTTGTTTTTTCTGTTTCAAAAATAGTTTTTATTTGATGGAAATTTTCTTCGTTGTTTCTATTTAATTCAAAAATTTCATTTCGATGATTATTTTCTTGTTCTTCTAATTTTTTTTCCATTTCATCTAAATCTTTTTTTAATTTTGATTTTAATTTTTCTGAATTTTCATTTGCGCTTGTGAGTGTTTTATTTTTTTCAATTTGTAAATCATTATTTTCTTTAGTTAATTTATCAATAGTTTCTTTACTATCCATTTTTATATGTTCAAGTTCATCTTTTGTATTTTTTAAATCTAATTCATTTTTATTTAAATTATCTGTTAATTTTTCAATTTGATTTTGAAGATTTTCTCGAGTTTTTTCAAATTTATCTTCACTTTTTTTTTTCTCAGTTTCATAATATTCTTTAATTTCATCTATTTTTTTTTGGAATTCTTCATGATCCACACTAAATGCTTTATTTTCAAGATTTTGAATGATATTTTCATAATATGATTTTTGTTCACCAATTCTATTATTTAATTCTTCATTTTGACTTTTTAATAAAGTATTTTCTTGTTTTAAAATAGCAATTTCTCTTTCCATTTTTGTTGTATTATTTCTGCTTGTGTCTTCGATTGTTTTTTGTTTAACTTCAGCTTCTTCTAATTTTAATTTAGTTGCATTTACTAAACTCGTTAATTCATTTATTTTATTTATATGTTCATTTTCAAGTTTTTCTTTTTCTTCGCCTGTGTTTTTTTTCAATGAAGTTAATCTTTCATTTAAATCATTAATTTCTTTTGTTGATTTATTAATAATTTCTTCATTTTTATTTTTTTCGTTTTGTAATAATAATTCATTAGATTGTAAATTACTTTCTAAATCAACAATTTTTTCTTTTAAATTATCATTTTCAGATTGAAGAAATTTGATATTTTTTTCATATTTATCAACTTTATCTTTATAAGCAATAGTTTGTTCTTTTAATTGACTATTAATTTCTTGTTTTGTGTCTTTTTCTCTTTGAGCATAATCATCTAATTGTTTACTTAAATGTTCAATTTTTTGATTTAAAAGTGCTTTTTCTTTATCACATTCTGCTTTTATTGTAATTGCTTTTCTTTCTGCTTCTTTTTGTTTTTCTTCATTGTCATTTTTTTTTAATTCTGTGTCTTTTAATTTTCGTTCAAAATCTTGACGCATTCTATTTAATTGATTGTTAAAATTTGTGTTTGCTATTTCTTTTTCTTTTTCTGTTACTGCTAATGTTTCTTTTACTTTATTTAATTCATCTTGTAAATCTGTTATTTGATTTTTATTTTGGTTTAAAATAATTTGTTTTTTTTCGTTTTCTTTTTGATAATTTGCTCGAATATTTTCCAAATCAGAAGTTAATTTTTGAATTTTTTGTTCGTTTTGTTCTTGAATGAATTTCTTTTCATTTTCTGCTTTTTTTGAGAAGAAATTTCCAGCAAAAGCGAAAATTTTAGTTTTGAAATCTTTAAATAATTCCGTTTTTCCTTGATAATTAGGAAAAGTTTCATTTAATTTATCTTCTAATTGAATAAAATCATTTCCAATTTCTTCGATACTATGAAATTCTGAAGATTGAATTCTACTTTCTAAAATACTATACCATTTATTTAAAACTCTAAGAATTTTTTCTTTATTATCTTCATCTTGTAATTTACTATAATAAGAATATTTTTCTTTAATTTTCATTTTTAATTGCTTTAAATATTCATTTGCTGCTTCTCCCAAAGCTTTTTTTTTAAATAATTCTATTGCTTTTTCTTTTGCTTCTCTATGAATATTTTCTAATGTTTCTTCACTGTTATCGTAATTTTCTTTTAAATAATTCTCATAAAATTGTTCCGCTTCTTCAAATGCTTTGTATGACTCTACTTTACACATTGAGAGCCAAGTATTTTCAATATTAGGAACATTTCCTGAATTTAATGCGCCAATTAAATTTTTAATTAAATTTAAATACATTTCACTATTCAATGCTTTTCCATTCAATGTTTTTATTTTAACTCTGTCTAAAATTTTTTTTCTTAATTGCAAAATTTGATCTAAAAATTCAGGTCGTAATTTTTCATTTGGCAATTCTTCTAAATTTTGCAATTGTCCTTCATTTGTTAATGGTCGAACCATAGTAAAACAATCTCGGTCTTTAAAATAAGCTTTTATTAATTTTCTTATTTTATTTTTTGGATCTTGCATGTTTTTCGAACCTTCCAAAACTTTTTCTAAATATTCTTTCGGTGTGATTGTTTCTCCATTGTCATCAATCAATTGCAAAGTAAAATCACGAACAATCCACAAAAAACTCGGAAATAAATTAGCTAATTCTTCAGGTTCAGTCTCATTTTCACCATTTCTTAAACGAATAAATTTACTTAAATTAATAACAAAATTTAAATTTTGTAAAGCTGTTTCATCAATGCTACCAACACTATTATAAGCAAAATAACTACTTAATAAAATCGCAACTGTAAAAATTCTAATATCATGATTTTGATCAGTGTCTAAAGCTCCAAAACCTTCTGTATCAATTAATAAAATAGGAAGCCTTTTTCCTCTATCGCTACTACCATAAATTGGTTTCGACCAAATCCACAAACCTTTAGTGCAAGGATTAACTGTTGGTCCAACTGAAAAACCTTTTTGACGATTTAATAACATACGATTTAATAAATATGATTTTCCTGTTCTATACATTCCTGCTACTGAAACAACACCAAATTCACCTTTAATTGAATTTATTACTTCTTCACCCTGCTCTGTTAAAGTAAATACTATAATGAATTGTTATATTAAAATTTGCTTACTTCGTGAGTTAGAATCGTATATTAAAAATGGAACCGCTTGTTCTGAGGTATCCTCATTCGTTGGGGTAGACATTTATATATTTAATTTAATTTTGAATTTGATTAATATTGTATATGAGAAGAAAATTAATTATTTTTTTAAATTTTAAATATTAATATTTATTTTTATTATTTTTAAATTAAAATTTATTTGAATAAGATTAAAGTTAATTTTTATTTAAATAAAAAAATAATATTAATTATATAATATTTAAATAATAAAATAAGTAAAATTTTATAAATGTTTATTTAAAATAAAAGTAATGAAATAACTAATAATATTAAAAAAATATCATCAAGTTTTTATAATTATTTTAAATTTAAATATTATTTTATTTATTATTTATAAGAATAATTATTATAATTAATATTATAAAAGATAAGTTTATAATCAATAATAATATAAAAATAATAATTATTACCTATTATTACTTTATCATCAATATATAATAATAAAATATATAAAAATAAAATTTATTTTAAAAATTTTTATCAAATTTTTAATATATCAATTATAATTATCAATTTATAAAATTTATAAATTATTATTATACATTTATTGCTTTACGTTTTGTTTTAATATTTTTAAAATTGGTCCAGATTCAAAATTCGTTATATCTTCATTATTATTTAAGTTATCATCATAATTAATTTGAATTATTATTTCATTTTCATTATTATTTTCATCATTTTTTTTAATATTATTATCAATAAAATTATTATTAGTATGAACGATATCAATGGATTTTTTATTAACACAAACTCCCATTTTTAATTTAAAAAATATAATAATTTAATTTTAATAAATAATTAATAAAAAAATTAATAATATTTAATTTATATTAAATTAACACTATTTTATTATTATTTATATGAATTATAAAAATTATATTATCTAATATAAAAATTAAATAAATTTACATCAATATGAAAATAAAATTACCTATAATTAAATATTAAATAATTATTATTAAATTAAAGAATTTTCTTCGCTTGGAACACTATCTTCATCTCCTATTAAACTATCAATATGTCTATGACTTAAAGGAGTAGCTTCAATACTATTATTTGCATTTAAACCTCCATTAAAACTGTATTGAATTTTATGATTTTGTATTTTCACTCCAATTCCATCAAATTTTCTTGTTGCTGTTCCTATTGATAAATAATCGTTTAATAAATTTTCTATATTATATTTATTTGAATTTGTTATTCTTGATGAATTAAAATCAAATGAATTATATTTGTTTTTTTTGGTATCTTTTTGGTTTTTAAAATATTGAGAATTTGGGTTTATTTCAAATTGTTTTTTATCTGAAAAAAATGAATTTTTTTTATTATTTTTAATTGATTCATTTTCGATTGTATTAAAATTATTATTGTGATTTAAAGATAATTTTATAGGAATATTTTTATTTTTCGATAAAATATTACTATTATTAATTTCTTCTTCTGAATTTTTATTAATTTTTGATTTTTTTTGTTTATTAAATGCAATATAAATATCATTAGAATTATTATTATCTTTTGTTTCTAAATTTTCAATTGTATTTAAATTCTGATTTAAATTATTATTATTTAAATTATTATTTAAATTATGATTTATATTTTCTTCAATTTCTTTATTTAATAATTTAGTTTTTATATTATTTTTCTTATTTTTTTTTGAAATATTCATATTTATATTAATATTTTGAAAAGAATTATTATTATTATTATCATTATTATTAATTTTAATATTTTTATCATTATTATTAATAGTTTTAATATTTTTATCATTATTATCATTATTATTTTCAGATTTTGAATCAGCCTTTTTTTCTTTTTGAAATTTGGAAACATTTGTTTTTTTTGGTGTAGAAATTGGTGTTCTTAAAGAAGATCTTTTGTTTTTTACAGATTTATTCTCATTTGAAGGTAAATTTGAAATTATTGGAGCTGAAGTTCGTTTTTTTTTACCCTTTTCAAAATCAAATTTTACAGATTTTTGTGATGAAGGAGTTACTCTTGAATTTATTTTTTCATTTATACTTTCATTTTTTATACTTTCATTTTGTTCATCAAATAATAAAATTTCTTTTTTTTCTTCTTCAATTGAGTAATCAAATGAACTTGAAATATTAAAATTTTTATGAGATTTTTCAATTTCATTTTGCATTTCATTTATTTTTTTTTGAACATCTTCATTTTTAATAATTTCATATTCTTCTTTTATAATAATATTTTTTTCTGATAATTTTTTTAAAATTAAATCTAATTGTTCTTTTAATAAATTTCCTAAAACAATTGATAAATTATCAATTTTATTTTTATAATTTTCAGCATTTGCTAAATCTTTTATTAAAAAATCTTTGAGCATTGTTAATTTACTTTTTTTCTTTTCTTGTTTTTGAATAAATTTATTCATATCATTTAAATTATTTAAATCATTTTCTACATTATTTTTGTTTATACTATTATTAATAATTTCTTTTTCAATTTCATCTTCTTTTTTTAATGAAATTTTATTATTTTCATCTAAATTATTTTCCTCTTCATTTGATTCTAAAATAATATTTTCTTCTTTACTTTTATTATTGAAAGAAATTTTTTGTTTTTTATCATCATCATTTTCATTAATATTATTTTTATTTTTAATAAAAACGCTTATTTTTTTATCATTTTTTCTTATTAATTCATTATTATTATTTAAATTATCAGCAAAAAGTGGCAAATTATTAAAACTTTTTTTTTTTAATTGATTTCTTATTTTTCCAATTGCATTATTATTAATTAAAGTAATTATTTTACTATTTCTTCTTTTAAAATTTCTATTTATATTTAAAAAATTAATATTATTATTATTATTATCACCAACAAAACTTCCTTTATTATTATTAACAAAACTTCCATTATTAACGGCATTATTCAAGAAATTATTTAAATTATTTTCATTAAATTTATTTGCTAATTCGAAATTAGATTTTAATAAATTTTCAATAATCGAAATTAAAGTATTCGTTGATTGTTTTAAATTATTATTTTGATTTAAAACTTTTAAATTAAATTGAGAAATTAAATGATAATTAAAATAAGAAGATGAAAAAGCATAAATAAAAATTGTATTAAAATAAAGTAATTTATTTTTTATTTTTTCATTATTTTCATTTTCATCTAAAATTTGATCAAAAATTATATTTAAATTATTAATATATTTCAAATTTATTTTCTTTAACGTTTCATTTTTTTTAAAAATTTCTTCATTTTTTAAGATTTTTAAATTATCTTTC
>JAEEGK010018778.1_pt1 | contig 14911 bp, 15 predicted proteins | sample 8958771 | NCBI WGS metagenome assembly JAEEGK01 (sample SAMN16246547, study PRJNA631951) | gut metagenome | biome: gut microbiome; feature: rumen; material: SC-attached | host: Bos | place: Iran: Karaj | collected 2018-10 | reverse complement strand
GTGCGGAGGTCAGGAAAGTATAGTTGTCTTGCTTGCGCATCTATTGATTGGTGGCTTGGTTGTTTTTTTGAGGGTGCAAAGGTACAAAAAAGACTTTAGACTTTAGGCCTTAGATTTAAGTTTTTGTTTTTTAGCCGCCTGAGAGGGAGGATGGAACGGATAAAACGGATCGACATAAGGGCATCCGCTTCCTCTTTTTAACAACAACTGAATTTTCTGAAACTTCTGAGGGCTGACGCGTTTGTGCTAGAGTAGCCAGCGGATGCCCTTGGCTACGCGGAGGGGTGGATTCTTGAAGTGGTTTCCAGGATTGAGTTCAAACTTGGTGGAAATGCCACGTTCGGCGAGGAGCTCGGCCAACGCTTGAGTGCGGGCACCCACGGTCTGCAAAACTGCATTGCGCGATGTGCTTTCCTGCTCGCCCACCGAGAGGTAAACCCGTGTCACGCTATCGGCCAATTGATTGTCGCGGGCATACTCCAACCACCCAGGATACCACATCGACCCTGAGGCCGACAAGATGTGCGTGAACACGTCTGTGTGATATGCCGTCCACGCTGCAAACAGGCCGCCCAGCGAATATCCGGCCAGACAGCGCCACAAGGGTGGGGTGTCGAGCAGCTGCTCGACTTGCGGAACGATATGGCCCGTGAGTAGCGGCAGCAGTTCGGGTGCTCCGCCGGTGAATCGGTCATCCTTGGACACCACCGTCTCGATGGGCCAGGGCGACAGCTCCTGATTCCAATGCAGCCCGCTGATGGTCACGAGGTTAAAGCCCTTGCAGTCCACCTGTTTGCAGGCATCCATCAGTAATTGCCCATTCTCATGATAGTCAATGGAATAGACTAATGGCGCAGATGCTTCTACCAGTCGGTATAAGCACACCCTGCGATGACCGAAAAATATCTCATGCACATCCATAGTGGGGCAAAATTACGAAATATTCGCTATCTTTGCAGTGATGATCAAGGATTTTTTAAAGTGAATGCATCGTTCACATCAGCGTTGTTGAAGTGGTTTGCGGCTAATGGTCGCGAACTGCCGTGGCGCGGCATCAAAGATCCGTACGGCATTTGGGTGAGCGAAGTGATTCTGCAACAAACGAGAATTGACCAAGGTGCCGATTACTGGCTGCGCTTCATGGAACGCTATCCCACAGTAGAATCGCTAGCTGGGGCCAGTGAGGACGATGTGTTGCGCCTGTGGCAGGGGCTGGGTTACTATAGCCGGGCCCGTAACATGCATGCAGCTGCGCGCCAGATTGTCGAGCAGGGCGGTTTCCCGCACTCCATCAAGGGCCTGCTGGCGTTGAAGGGTGTGGGCGACTATATCGCTGCCGCCGTTGGCTCGATGGCCTTTGGCTTGCCTGCCGCCGCTGTTGACGGCAATGTCTATCGGGTACTCGCCCGCCAATTCGGCATCGACGTTCCCATTAACACCACCCGAGGCAAACGTGTTTTCACTGACCTTGCCAAAGAATTGCTGCCAAAGCATGAGGCCGGCACATTTAATCAGGCGCTGATGGACTTTGGCGCCATTTGCTGCACTCCGCTCTCGCCTCACTGTGACGAGTGTCCAGTTGCCATGACTTGTGAGGCCTTGAGGACCGGCCGCGTTGCCGCTCTGCCCGTCAAGGAGAAGAAATTGGCCGTGAAAGAGCGGCGCATGACCTATATTTATATGCGCCATCAGGGGAAGACAGCTATCCACCGACGTGGTGAAGGTGACATTTGGCAGGGATTGTGGGAACCTCTGCTTGTTGAAAATGAGCCGCTTCCCGATTTGGGATGTGGACTGGTGCTGGTTGCGAGCAACGTGAAACATGTGCTCACGCATCGTCGCCTGATTGCAGATTTCTATTTGGCCGAACCTGAGAATCGTCCTGTGTTGCCAGCCGATTTCATTTGGATTGACGAGCAGGACTTGGAAAAGTATGCCCTGCCGCGGTTGGTCGAGAAACTGCTGGGATTGTTGTGAGTTTGCCTCGTAGGGGCAGGGGGCTGCGACCTAATTGCCATTCGGTAATATAACCGTGCTATCGCACGGGAAATTAAGCAAATTATAAATTAAAATTTTGCTACAGGCATATTTATAATAATTTTATATTTAATTTGATTAATTTCCCGCCCGCAGGGCGGTTATGGTTCCAGTCATTGAATGATGACACAGCCCCTACCTCAAGTCAAGGCCGCTGGCCTTGTGCAGGCCTGCGACCTAATTGCCATTCGGTAATATAACCGTGCTATCGCACGGGAAATTAAGCAAATTATGAATTAAAATTTATGCTACAAGCATATTTATAATAATATTTAATTTGATTAATTTCCCGCCCGCAGGGCGGTTATAGTTCCAGTCATTGAATGATGACACAGCCCCTACCTCAAGTCAAGGCTGCTGGCCTTGTGCAGGCCTGCGACCTGCTAGGACGCATCTCGCTCTAGATGGCATCGTGGCGTGTCCCAATGCAGAAAACAGGATGGCAAAAAAAATGAGGCTGAGCCATAAAAAGTGGCCAGCCTCATGCATTGCAAAGAGTAACAGACTCTATTCCTGAATGTCAGGTGGGTTGATGTTGTAGGTATAGGTCTTGAGCGTCTCGCTCTGTTTGACGATTCCATTGACCATGATAGCCCTCACAAGGTGGAACAGGCAGGTGAAATGTTCACCGCCTTCGCTAGTATACATCTCATTGTAGGTCTCATATTCCTTGTCACAAGCCGCAATGACAGCATCGTCAAGTCCCTGGTTGTCGGGATTGGGATAGGCCTTCTTGATGGCCTCTCTCATGCGGGTGACGGGGCTGTAATAGCGGTCGGTGTGGTCGGTGGAGCCATTGATCAGGAATTCCTCCTCGACATTCAGGTAGTAGTCCACGACGTTAGACTGCGGCTCGTCGTTGCCGCATGATGTGACGGATACCGTCACAGCCACAAGCAACAGCGAGAACAGCAGCCCCCGCCACAGTTTTGATGAATGGCGTCTCATGTCTTATTCCTTGTCTTTCAAGTTCTGGTGTATGGCCCGGTTGACGTCGTTGATCGTAGGCTCGCCCGATTCGGTGGCAATGACCTCCTTGGCAATGGCATCGACGTCGATGTCCCTGGCCTGAGCACGGTTAACTTGCTGTGCTTGCAGTTCCTGGTCAATGAGGGCTGAGACATCGGCAATGGTGAGGACGCCGTCATGGTTGGCGTCAAGCTGGGTTGTCATCAACTGGGTGGTTTGAACATTTCCCAGTAACATGTTGATGCACTGGTCAATCATGGGATACTCGCTTGCATTGGAAGCGAAGCTGATTGCCGTGACGCATAAAAGCAGTGAGAAAAATTTCTTCATGTGATATCCTTTCTTTTAATTGTTGTTTTAATTGTTATTGCAAAGTTAGAGTAATCGGTTGAAATCCGCAAAACGGAATCGCGCAAAAATTACATTTCAGGCGGATTGATGTCGTCGGGGATAATACCAAAGTGGTATGTCGTCATGCACTGGCTGTTGACGATAACATCACCATCCAATGCGGTGCGGTATAACCTGACAGTGCAGACGGTGTGCCCCTCGTAATTGCTATAGGCGGTTTTGTAACTGCGGTAGATGTCGTCCAGTGCTGAGAGGACGCCCAAGTCGTTGCCGTGAGTCGTGGCAGTAGGGTAGGTCGCTTCCAGGGCTTTTCGCATGTTCACGATGGTGGTGGAAAGCACGCTGGTGGACGTTGAAGCTGATGTGGTGCCCTGTGTCTCATCGTAGTCTGACAAGTTCAGGTTGACCTGAGACTGGATGTTCAGGTAATACCCCACAAGATAATCGGAATCGTCATTGCCGCAGGACGTGCTTGTCACCAGCACACAGGCCATAAAAGCCGCCATGAGCCATCGAAGGGCGGGTTGCAACTTATTATTTCTTTTAGTGTCCATAGTAGTAGTCTTTTATGTTGTCACAAAGGTAGGGAAGATAATTGAAATGTGCAAGACAAAGTTGATGAATTTCGCAGGTGAGGCGAAAATATCATTGCTGCCATTCTGCAAAAATACTGTTTATTTTTTGAAATATTGCTTTTTTATGCTATCTTTGCGGTGTGAAGTGGTGGGCATGTCCTATTGCCGAGCAAGACATACTATTTACAAGACGAAAGCGTTTTGTTTTTGACCTCTTACAGAAATTTCGCCAATTTTTTCCACAGGTCATAGGCAGTCGATAACGCTCCGTCGCTGGTTGCGTGGCACGCCATCCCCCTAACCTCGGGAGAGGGCTTGACCCTAAGGCCAAGCGTGGGGGATGACTGTTCGCAGTGCAAGGGCGTTTGGCGATGCCTCAGTAAAGGTGAACAGACAGACAAAGTCCCTGCGCTTTTTCTTAACCTATACTTAACGCCGAATTCGGGGGACTCAGGAGGCAGCCATTATCAACATGAAAAAACTATTATCTCTAATCGCCATTGTGCTGCTGGCAACGATGGCAGCACAGGCCGCCACCGACTATGGCTTCTCGGTGGCAGGAACCACAGTGACCAGTGACAACTGCAACAACATCACGAACAGTTACATCACGAGCGGAACGGTGTCTTACAATCCCAGTAACAACACCCTGTTCATGAACAATGTCACCATCAACATGACGGGCAGTTACAACCGTGTCATCAACAATCTGGAAAATTCGGACTTGACTGTCATGTTTCGTGGCACCTGTAACCTGAAGGCTCAGGACGCCTCCGTGATCCGCATTAGGAAAAGCACAACGCTTTGGGCTCCGCAAGCAACCGATGTTGTCAACATCACCGGTGTCAACGATGTCGGCATCTGGATGGCAACAACCAATGATTTCGATCTTACCATTCAGGGTCCCGGCACTTTCAATATCTCGTCCACCAAGCAACCAGCCATCGAGGACGAGGACAACACATCGTCAGCCCCCATCACCCTCGATAAACTGCACGAGGTCTATTTTGACAATGTGAATGCCGTCTTGTCGTCTAGTCAAAACAGTGTCATTAAGCGTTTTCTTCCCAGGTTCAAAGCAGGCAGCAGCGTGAGATTCAAGGCCACTAATAATTCCAGTTATCCGGTGGTTAATTATTGTGGCTGGCAAGTTTATGGAAACGAAGCTCTCTTGGAGCCCTACGGTGCCTATCACGACGGTAGCTACGTCGTTGATTCCAACGGCAATAGAGTCTATAATAACGATGTTTACGTGAGTGACGACTATGTGGCCATCATCAATGCCACCAACTTTCCCGACGCGAACTTCCGCAGTTATGTGCTCGGCCTCTATCCCAAGGGTTATATCACCCAAACTGATGTCAACAACCGCACAAGGATAAACATTGCCCAAAAGAACATTTCCAACCTCAAAGGCATCGGGTACTTCACCAATTTAACGTCACTCTATTGCAATGACAATAACTTGACATCACTCAGTCAATTGTCTGGGCTCTCCAAAATGGATGAGCTGTTGTGTAGCGACAATCAGTTGACCTCACTGGATTTGAGCTATTTCCCGGTTCTTAGGTATCTCAATTGCAGCAATAACAAGTTAACGACACTGAATGCGTCTAACAAATCCACTTTGACACAACTTTATTGTCAAAATAACACGTTATTGACCATGCTCAACTGCTATAGTGACAACCTGACCTCCCTCAACGTGACGGGTTGCACGGCGCTGAAGGAACTGCGTTGCTACTACAACGCCAACCTGGCAACCATCACCGGCTTGGGCGATTGCACTGCTATCACCTATCTGGATTGCGAGGACTGCGCCATCACCAACCTGAGCGCCGTCAACTCGATGACCAACATCGAGAAACTCTATGCCCGCAACAACAAGTTGACCTCGCTATATGTTGGCGAATTGTCGTACCTAAATACCCTGAGAGTCAGCGGTAACACGTTGTTGACCACGCTATATTGTTATTCTTGTGAATTGACCAATCTATACGTGACGGGATGTTCTTCCTTGACCTATCTCGATTGCTCTTTCAACCAGCTAACGTCCCTCGACGTGACTGGCTGCTCAGCCCTTAATCACCTGGAGATTTATAACAACAGGATTAATGGCACTGGCATGACAACCCTGGTCAATAGCCTGCCCACGCGCTCGGCAAGCAATAAGGGCGTGATGTATGCCGTCGTTAGTAACGATAATAACTCGATGACTTCTACCCAGATCACTATTGCCCGCAACAAGTACTGGCTGCCCTATCGCTACAATGGCAGCACCTGGGTAGAGATGACGGCCTCGACCCGCGGCGACGTGGACGGTAACGGCAACGTGAACATCAGTGACGTGACTGCCCTGATCGACTACCTGCTGAGCGGCAACGCCAGTGGTATCAATGTGTCAGCTGCCGACTGTGACCAGAACGGCGCCATCAACATCAGCGACGTCACCGCCCTGATCGACTACCTGCTGAGCGGCCACTGGTAATCATCCGACCAACAATACATCTCTTATAGTTCAACCCCTAGGATGGCTCCCTGCATTGAGCGGGAGCCATCCTTATATTTATATCAATAACAAATTTATCAGAAAGAATAGTCGAGGATGCCAGGATTGAAGTGGATGTCGCGGTTCTCGAACAGACGGTTCATCGCCCCATCGGCCACCAACTGCTGTGAGGTGCCGGTAATGACCTGGCGGTCGGTGGTGATGAGCCACAGTTCGTCGGCCAGCATCAGCGACTGGGAAATGTCGTGGCTGGAGAGCAGCACGGCTTTGCCTCGCTCGTGGGCCAGGGTCTGGAGCAGGCGCATCGTCTCGATGCGGCTGGCCACGTCCAGGAAGGCGGTGGGCTCGTCGAGGATGATGATGGGGGTCTGCTGCGCCAGCGCACGGGCAATCATCGCCTTTTGACGCTCGCCGTCGCTCAATGACGACATATACTCGCCAGCTTTGCCGATGATGCCCGCATCTTCCATCGCCTGCCTGACGATTTCGTGGTCCTCATCGTCAAGGCGACCCAAGAAGCCCGTGTGAGGCTGGCGACCCAATCCCACCAGTTCAGTAACAGTGAGAGCTCCAGCCTGTATGCGCTCGGTAGAAACCAGGCCAATGAGGCGCGAACGGTCCTTCTGGCTCATGTCGGCAAGGTTCCTGCCGTTGACCTCGATAGTTCCGGACAACGGGCGCTCGTCACAGGTGAGAGCACGCAACAGCGTGGACTTGCCGGCACCGTTCTGTCCCAGCAGAGCGACCAGTTTGCCTTTCTGCAAAGAAAGATTCAGCCCGTGGAGCAAAGTCACAGCGGTCTTGCCGTTGCGGTAACCGACGGCAAGGTCATGGGTGGTATAGATAGCATCTTCGGTTTTCATCAGTTAAAGTATTGGATGCGGCGACGGTTAATGATAATGTACAGGATAATGGGCACACCGATGATGGGTGTAATGGCATTGATGGGAATAATACCATGAGGGCTGCTCACGCTGGCCACGGCACACAACAGAGCGATGTCGGCGCCAGCAAGTATCGTGGCAGGTACCAGGCGGCTATGGTTGCTCGTGCCCAGCGACATGCGGGCGATGTGGGGAACCACCAGACCAATGAAACCGATGGGACCGCAAAAAGCGGTTACCACAGCGGTGAGCACACCCGTGATGAGCAAGAGGATGTTGCGCGTACGGGAGACGTTGATGCCCAGGTTGCGGGCATAACGCGCGCCCAGCAGCAGGGCGTTCAGCGGCTTGATCATGAGTGCCGAGCCGATGAGTGCCAGAATAATGATGCCGGCATAAACAGGCATCTGAGCCGCACTCACGCCCGAGAAGTTACCGAATCCCCAAGAGACATAGTTGTGCACGCCCTCCTCGGTAGCTACCGAGTTGAGCAGCTGAACCACGCTGGAGGTGAGGTAACTGACCAAAATACCGATGATGAGCAACATGGTATTGCTGCGCACAATGGCCGAGAAAGCGATAAGTATCGCCAACACCACGCCGGCACCCAACAACGCGCCCACCAGAATGGCTATGTAACTGCCCACATTCTCGCCCCACAGGCCTCCTAGCGTGCCGCCCAAGGCCAGTATGACGATAGCCACGCCCAAGCCGGCACCCGACGAGACACCCAGGATGGACGGTCCCGCCAAGGGGTTGTTGAAGGTGGTCTGCAACAGCAGACCCGAAATGGACAGCGCCGCTCCCGCAAGGGCGGCTGTGATAATCATGGGAATGCGCGACTGCAGGATAATAATGTCCCATGCCTTGTTCCCGCTTCCTTTTCCCGTGAGGATGTCCATAATCCTGTCCACGGGAATATCCACCGACCCAAAGACGAGGCAGGCCAGCATGAGCAGCACCAGCAGCAGCGTCAAGGCAACGATTGTGATATTGAAGCGGCGAGAAGTCATCGGCAAATCAGTCTATATGGTGATACATCAGGTTCTTGAAACCGGGGAACAGTTCTGGGTGCAGGATGGCGGCAAATTCCCGCAGGAGCACCTCGGGATGGAACGGGATGCGGTCAAAGAAACGGGTCTTGTCGGTATCGCACACATAGACGCGCTTGTTCTTAAAGGCAGCCATCTCCTTGTTCAGGTCAAAGGCGCCTTGCAAGTCATTGAGCGTGTTTATATTGGTCCACTTGATGAACCAGTAGTCGGCATCGTGGGCTACCGCCAGCACCTGGTTGAAATCCAATGCCAGTGAGCCTGTATTCTTATCATCGGCCCACAGGTAGCGTCCTCCAGCATCGTTAAGGATGCGCGCCATATAGCTCTGACCGCCAGGCACGTTCCACACGCCGCTGATGACCATCTCGGTGACCACGGTGGGACGCGTCTTGGCCTCGGCAGCCTTCTTCTTCATGTCATTGTAGGCAGTGACCACGGCCTGATAGAGGCTGTCAGCCTCCTGACGTTTGCCCAGCAGCTCACCATAGAACTTCACCCACTCGGCACGCCCCAGGGGATCATACTCCAGGTAGTCGGCACACTCGATGATGGGGATGTCCAGCTTGGCTATCTGCCCGTAGCTGGCATCCTGATAGGGCGAGAGCAGGATGGCGTCGGGCTGCATGTCGATGACCCGCTCGACTGTGGGATTCATCGAGTTGCCGCAGTCGGCAATCGTGCCGGCAGCGACACCGGCAACCACGGCCGAGTCAATAAAGTACTGCTTATCCACCACACCACGCAAGGCATCAAGGGCACCCAGCTCACCCATCAGGCTCGTGTGCACCGACGAATAGACGAGCGCATTCTTGACAGGCGTGCGCACCACGGTTCCCTCAGGCAGATCGTCGGGCAATTGGGCATCACGAGGCACCAGCACATAACGGTGCAGCACCCCACCCTTCCACGGGTCGGCCACAGTGACTACAGTATAATCGGCCGTGCGTTGCATCGAGAGCAACCGGGCTGCGGTGATAATGGAGTCCTGCTGATTCAATGCAAGGTCACCCTTTCCGCCCCTGAAGCAGGAACAGAGCAGCAGCAAGACAGCAAACAGGGTTATATAACAGTTGAAAGATTTCCTCATTACTCTAGGAGTGCCTGATCAATACCCGACCAGGTCAAGGATATAGGGATGCATAATGTCATCTGAGGCTCGGTCGATGTACTTGTAGAAGTAGTCCTCAATAACGTATTGTTTTTTATAGTCCTTCATACCCTCGTAGCGCACCTTCAAGTCGTGATAATCCGTCAGAAGCTCACTCAGGTAGCTGTGAGTCACCCGTTTAACCATATGATTCAGGAAATCGATATAGTAATAGGACATCGAAGGGGTCGTAAAACCATCCGGATTACTGCCAAAGAGGACCTCCTTTACCGTTACCGGACCGTTGGCTGTAAGATATGCCACCTTATCATTGAAAAACATGGGAATGAAACCGTTGAGCCCATTGACATCTCCCTTGAAGTTTGTCTTGAGATATTCACTGTTAATCAGCCAGATGCTGTCGCCTTGAGAGACGGCCATGTAGTCTTTTTGGATGGATTTGTCAACTTCCTCATATCCCGTTATGAAATAGATCTCATAGGGCGAATATGCATCAATGATGGGATTGACAATAAAAGCCGTTGGCTCCAAGTCCATGACCTGCTTCCACGTCTTGTAGAAATAGAGTGTATCGGGCTCGGTCTGAGCGATGGCCTGCATCGACATCGATGCGACAGCCACCAACATGAGATACTTTAACCAGTTTTTCATTATCTTCTTGAATATTAGAATGTTTTCAACATTTGATAGAGTTTGCGCGTGGGCAGCCCCATCACATTATAAAAGTCTCCGCTGATGCCCGAGATGCCGATGTTGCCGATCCATTCCTGGATGCCATAGGCACCAGCCTTGTCCAAGGGTCGGTAATGCTCGATGTAGTAGTCTATTTCCTCATCGGTGAGTTCGGCAAAGCGGACAATGCTCGTGTCGGAAAACGCCTCGGTACGGTCCCGGGTGGTGACACACACGCCACTGATGACGCGGTGGTCGCAGCCCGACAGGGCACGCAGCATGCGGTGGGCATCGGCTTCACCGGCAGGCTTGCCCAACACCGCATCGTCGAGCACGACAATGGTGTCGGCAGTGATGAGCAGTTCATTCTCTTGCAAAGGGTGGCCTTGGGCCTTGATGCGGGCCAGATAGACGGGAATCTCCTCAACGGGAAGGTTGGCAGGATAACTCTCGTCGATACCCTTGATGGCCTCGACACGGAAGTTGACGCCCATGTCGTTGAGCAACTCGCGGCGGCGGGGCGAATTACTGCCCAACACCACGTCATATTTTCCCAAATTATTGAGCATTGTCGTCAAGCGGATTACGGTTCATTATCGATTGTGTGATCAGGTCATAGATGTCGCGTTTGTCACCGTCGAGCATGGCCTGGTGGCTGGCAATGACCTTTAAGTCGTGTCGAATGGCCGGGCCGGTCTGGGACTGGGCGGGCGCAAGGCGGTCTAGCTTGTCAACAGTAGTGCGTATAAGCGGTTTCATTGCCTCGAACGGCAGTCCTGCCTCATCGAGCACCTCGGCAGCCAGTGTCCACATGTGGTTAGCGAAATTGCACGAGAACACCGAGGCGACATGCAGCTGGCGGCGCTTGGCGCTATCGGCCTCGATGACATGGCGCGAAATCAGATGCCCCAACTCCATCAAGTCAGCTAGTGCAGCCTTGTCGCTGGCCTCAGCAAAGAAGTGGACCTCATCAAGCGGAGTGACCACTTGACGCGAGAAGGACTGCATGGGCCACAACACGCCATAACGCGCCCTGTGTCCCTTGAACAGGTCTATCGGCTTACTGCCTGAAGTGTGTACCCACAGGGCGCCATTATCAGGCACGGCCGAAATCACGCCGGCAATGGCATCGTCACTCACGGCAAGGATGTACACGTCGGCATCGGGGACCAGCTTTTTCAAGTCGTCGGTGGCGTCATGACAGCCAATGGCATCGGCCAGTGCACGGGCATGTGACAGGGTGCGGCTATAGATCTGAGCCACACAACACTGCCTCGACAAACCATGCGCCAGGCTTGTCGCTACATTACCGGAACCAATGATGACCACACGTTTCATTTTTTACGCAAAATTAGTGCAAGGCGAGCGAAATACCAAAAATCTAAGGGTATTTCCTGCCCCTCGTCCAATTTTGAGGGCAAATGCCCCGACAATCACTGATAAGACGCAAATTAACCAAGAAAGTTTAAGCATTCTGCTTGTACAAGCCAACGACTTGCACTACCTTTGTCCAATAATTGTTATAACCAAGCTATGAAAGAGATTTATTATGCGGGAGGATGCTTCTGGGGCACAGAACATTACTTCAAAATGGTGAATGGAGTCGTTGAGACCGAAGTGGGCTATGCCAACGGACATACCGAGAACCCGACCTATCAGGACGTGTGCACTGACAAGACCGGCTTTGCCGAGACGGTGCGCGTTGCCTATGACCCCGAGATCATCTCGCTGGAGTTCTTGACCGAAATGTACTTTAAAGCCATTGACCCGACGAGCGTCAACCAGCAGGGCCACGACAAGGGCACCCAGTACCGCACGGGCATCTATTACACCGATGAGGCCGATGTGCCCACGCTCAAGAAAGTATATGACCGCGTGCAGGCCCAAGTGAAACTCCGCCTGGCGGTGGAATTGCTGCCCCTCAAGAACTTCCACAAAGCCGAGGACTACCATCAGGACTATCTGGACAACAACCCCGACGGCTATTGCCACCTGCCCCTGGAACTGTTTGAGATGGCCAAGCGCGCCAACCGGTAACCGCTCGCATGAGACAGACGATAGACGCAATCAGGCAGTGGATTGCTCATCAGTGGACAGTGCTCAAGCCATGGATGCTGCGCCAATGGCAACGCTTCGTGCCATGGTTCATGCGCCAGTGGTCGCTGTTCAAGGCGTGGGTCAATCGCATGTGGCACTTATGGACGGACCGCGACAACCGCTGGCTGTCGCTGCCGTGCACTGTTGCCGCATTGCTGGTGCTGCTGGTGTCTGTCAAGAGCTGCCAAGGCATCGTCTATAACTTCACTCCCGAATGCAAGATATTAAAGCTGGGTTACCCCATCGATGAGGCTCGCGCCCTGGCGGCCGCACTGAATCACGAACAGGTCGACTCGCTCATAGCCCGTGGCGAGCACGACACCATTGCCTACCCCATCATCAACGAGCGATACTACATTGCAGGCAATTTTGACCGCTATCTCGCCTTCCACAAGGCTGACACGACCGGTGCCTCCCTCGGTGACATCGTAGCCTCTGTCAATGTGGGCATCGACCGCGATCCGCAGGAGAGTGCCGTGCCCTGCGATACCTCCATGGACCGACTGATGCTGGTCAACAGATACCATTATCTTGACGAGCATCACAAGCCTTGCAAGCTGAGAGAGTTCAAAGAAATCTTCCGCTATGAGGAGCAAAAGGCCGCCCCTGTTGTGGTTGAAGCCTTCGAGGCCATGCAACAGGATTGCAAGAAACAGACGGGTGCACAACTGATGGTCAACTCGGCCTACCGCTCCTATCAACAGCAGATAGGAACCCACAAGCGCAATCCAAAAGGATATGCCGCCCGAGCTGGCTTCAGTGAGCACCAGACGGGATTTGCCATCGATGTCACATCGTTGCAGCATCCCATGAGATGGCCTTTCGACACATCGGAGGAGGGCATCTGGATGCGTGAGCATTGTCATGAATACGGCTTCATCCTGCGATACCCCAAAGACCGGGGCCACATCATGAACTACAACTACGAGCCGTGGCACCTGCGCTATGTGGGCAAAGTTGCCGCCCGCCAAATGCATGACGAGGACATCACCTTCGACGAGTATTACGCTTATTACATCGAGCCTCAAGCTAAGACGCAAAGGCGCTAAGAAAGCACCAATTCAACTCGTCCGCCTAGTAGAGACACAAAATTTTGCGTCTCCGATTGTAAGGAGTTACCTAAATGCCAACCCTGAGACGCAAGATTTTGCGTCTCTACTTTTTTGATGAATGTGAGTTCATCAAAATCACATTATTATTGATGGTTATTATTGCAGCTTCACGTCATAGCCCGATTCATTGGCCAGGATCGTGAAGTTGCCGCGCAGGCCATGGCGGCTGCCCATGGCGGCTGTGACCATACCCATGGTCATGCGCAAATTCACCTCTACACAAGGATTTAAGGCGATTTTGCCATTTTCATCCCAGTAAAGCATCATGTCGATGCCTATCGGGCCATTGTAGTGTGGAGCGACAATGCCATCAATTGCTTTTAACACATCGTCCACTACATTGTCAAGGTCAGGACACAGGTTGACAAGGAACCGATGCAGTTCTTCCATCGGGACCACCCTACCCGAGCCGAACTGGCTATGGAAATCGCTGTCAAAGACCGAATAGCCTATTAATGAGGCTTTTCCGTCACGGCACTCACACTCGATGGCGAAATCCTGCACCCTGTTTAATCCCACCTCGCACAAGAGCGAGCCCTGACGTTTTAATGCTCCCTCAATCCAGCGTGGGACATGGTTGTCACCCGTCGGGTCAATCACGTGATAGATGCCCTTGCCACTACCCGACCACGGCATCTTCAAGTAACAGCCGGGGTGTGATGCCGCAAACGACATCACCTCCTCGTAAGTGCACAATTCCACGGGACAAGGCGAGAATGCCTCATCCAAGGCTTGATGAACGGCAATGCTGGTGCGACGATGGGACAAGCGACGGATCCAGTCCAATTGCTCATCACTGGGCAGATGAACAGGAGAGACACCCACCTGCAACAGCTGATGTCGTAGTGTTGCATCCCATCCCCACGGATGGATGTGGCAAGGCCCCAATTCAGCAATCCGGCTGATGAAAATGGGGGTCACATCGAGATGATGGTCGCTGAGCCAGTTTTTATCATCTTCAACCTGCCAATTGTCAGGAATGGCGATATAGGAGCCAGTGGGCGCTACCCAGGCAGGCAGCAGCCGCAGGTCATGACGGAACTGGCGGGCAAACGGCGGCGCGGTGTAGTTGTGCGCCCCATGCGCCAGTGCCAGATCATGCTCCGGATTGAAAAGAAAGACGTCAACCATTCATTAATGGCATCACTTAACGGTGATGCTGACGGTGGATTTCATGCCCGTGGAAGGGTCCTTGACGGTGAGAGTCATTACGCCTGGCTTTTTACCGGCTTGGCAAACGACTACCAGCTGGCCGTGGAAGAGGCTCATCTGCGGTTGTGTGAAAGGCTCCAGCGAGGTGGCATCGCCGTTGCAGGCTGCTTTATAGGTGCCAGCACCTGTCACACTGAATTCAAGCCTGTTGGCAGCATCGGGGCACAGGGTGCCGTTCTTATCGACGAGGCTCACCGTGATGTAGGCCAGGTCGTTGCCGTCGGCCTTGATGGTCTTGCGCTCGGGCTCGAGCAGCAGTCGCTTGGGCTTGCCGGCGGTGCGGACAATCTGCTGACCAGCTTTGTTGCCGTTTTCGTCATATACGACCAC
>JAEEGK010018776.1_pt1 | contig 14912 bp, 9 predicted proteins | sample 8958771 | NCBI WGS metagenome assembly JAEEGK01 (sample SAMN16246547, study PRJNA631951) | gut metagenome | biome: gut microbiome; feature: rumen; material: SC-attached | host: Bos | place: Iran: Karaj | collected 2018-10 | reverse complement strand
GAGTATGTGCTATTTTTGCAGCGTAAAACCATAAATACAGATACAAATGAAAATAGCGGTGGTGGGCGCGACCGGACTGGTCGGCGGCAGAATGTTGAAAGTGTTGGAGGAAAGAGGCTTCGGCGGCCATGAGATTCTGGTTGCCGCTTCGGAGAAATCAGTCGGGAGGGAGCTGGCCTTTGCCGGACGCACCCTGACGGTGCAGCCGGTGGAGGCGGTGATTGCCCAGGCGCCGGATTACGCCCTGTTTTCCGCAGGCGCATCGGTCTCCAGAACCTATGCCCCGCAGTTTGCGGCGGTGGGGACAACGGTCATCGACAACTCCTCCGCCTGGCGCAAGGTGCCGGAAATCCCGTTAGTGGTGCCGGAAATCAACGCCGATGTCATCCGTCCGGAGGACAGGATTATTGCCAACCCAAACTGCTCCACCATCCAGATGGTGCTGGCCGTTTCGCGGCTGCATCTGCGGTACCGTATCCGCCGTCTGGTGATTTCAACATACCAGAGCGTGACCGGCACCGGCCAGAAGGCCATCCGCCAGCTTGAGGCCGAAGAGCGGGGCGAACCTGCTGACATGGCCTACCCATACCCGATCCACCGCAACCTCTTTCCGCACGGCGGCGATTTTCAGGAGGACGGCTACACTACCGAGGAGCAGAAGCTGGTCGACGAGACCCGGAAAATCCTGCGTACCCCTGGGATTGCGGTCACCGCGACGGTGGCGCGGGTGCCGGTGGTCGGCGGCCATTCGGAGGCGGTGAACATTGAATTTGAGGAGGAGTTTGAACTGGATGAGGTGCTGCAGCTGCTCTCCGAAACACCGGGTGTTGTCCTGCAGAACGACCCGTCAAGGCTTTCCTATCCGATGCCGATGTATGCTGAGGATACCGATGCGGTGTATGTGGGACGGGTCCGCCGTGATTTTTCCCAGCCGAAAACGTTGAACATCTGGGTGGTTTCCGACAATCTCCGCAAAGGTGCCGCCACCAATGCCGTGCAGATACTGCAATATTTGTGTGACAGCCGCAGGTAGCCTGCTAATCGCTAACCGTTAACCGATATCCTCCTGCGCCTCCAACAGCGTCTTCCCCTCCAGGCGGGCGGAATAGGTGCTTATGTTCAGTTCAAAGCCGATGATTATGAAGTTGGAGAGCATCTGGATGTATATGAGCAGGATGATGATGGCCCCAATGGAGCCGAAAATTACATTGTAACGCGAAAAATGGGCGATGTAGGTGCTGAATCCCCAGGATGCCACGGTAATCAGCAGCGTGGTCAGGAAGCTGCCGGGTGAAAAGAAGTGCAGCCCTTTCTGTTTGGCGGGGGCAAAGTAGTAGATGAGAGAGATGATCAGGAACACAAGGAAGAAGACCGAAAGCCATTTTGTCAGCACAAGCAGCCACATCGACTGGAACCCCTGTGCTGCCAAGTAGCGCATGATATGGCCGATGCCAAGCAGTGCGAACAGCATTCCTATGACAATCAGGATTATGATTACCAGCAGAAGAACGGCGGTCACCCGAAGGGCAAAGCCGTTGCGGGTCTCCACGTGATGGTAGGAGGTGTTGAAGGCCATAATCATGGATATGATGCCCTGGGATGCGAAATAGAGTACAAACAGGGAACTCGTGGTAAGCCTTGTGCCGTTTTTCTCAAGCAGCCCGTTCAGGGTGCTGAAGACGAAATCCTGGGACTGTTCCGGCAGGAAATCAAGAATGAACTGCCGCACCATCGGGATGAACTCCTCGTAAGGGAGGTAGGCGAGGATGGTGAACAGGAAGAAGATAAAGGGGAAAAGCGCCATGAAAAAATTGTATGAGATGGCGGAGGCCCGCTGGTTGAGCACCCCTTTTGCCAGTCCCTTGACAAAAAAGCGTGACACATCGTAAATGGGAATATGGTCGAATCCCGGCAGAATGATGTGTTTCATTTTCCTGACGGGGCGGCTGCCCGCCATCCGGGCAGCTGTAAGTTTGACATTTTGTATCTTGTCGGCAATCTGTTTCTTTAAGGCCATTTTGCAGTTTTTAGGATGCAAAGGTAGGAAAAAAAGCGATATGAATCAGCAGACATGTGAAAAAAACGCAGGATTATGCCGCTTTCCATGGGATTTGTATTCACTTTTTTGTTACTTTTGCACCTTTAAAACCAAATATAAGATGTAGAAATCAGAACCCTCTATCTGGCGGTCAGACAATGTGTTCCGGCTGGATCAGATGTAAACGAAAGGAGTGCCTATGACGGATGTGATTAAAATAGGGAAATTGCAATGGATTCATATCCAAAACCCTACGGATGAAAACCTGGATAAGCTACAGGAAACTTACCACTTTCATCCCCTTGACATAGAAGACTGCCGGAGTTACACACAACGACCTAAGATAGATGTCTATGATGACTACTACTTCCTGATTCTGCATTTCCCGCATTTCGACAACCAGAAGCGCTATGTGAAAGCCAAGGAGGTGAAAATTTTCTGGGGCTGCGACTACCTGATAACCATCGGGCAGTCACACTGGGTGGTTGAGGATCTGTTCAACTATTATAAGCGTAACCCGAGTGCGTTGGACGATTTGGTCTCCACCTCATCCGATGCCATGCTCTATTCCATACTGAACCGGCTGATGAACGAATCGTTCCTGCTGGTGAACCAGGTTGGGCAGGAGATTGATGAGCTGAACCGTGATCTTTTCGAGGAGAAGGCGGAGAAGACCATTGAAAAAATCTCTGTCCTGCGGAAGAACATCATCCAGCTGAACACCACATTCAAACCGCAGTTGCGCGTGTTCCACAAATTCGAATCCGGCGACATCAAGGGTTTCGAGCAGCGGGAGGATATGGAGGACTACTGGGGCAACCTGCTGGACCTCTACCAGAAGATGTGGGACATGATTGAGGATTTTGAGGAACTGATCTCATCGCTGGCCACAACATTTGACTCAGTACAGTCGCATCGCACCAACGAAATCATGCGTGTGCTGACAATTATCTCCACAATTGTGCTGCCGCTTACATTCATCACCGGATTGTACGGCATGAATGTCCGGCTGCCATGGGGGGATGCGCCCTCCGCTTTTGTGGTGATTGTGCTCTTCTGTGTGGTGATAGCTGCATTCCTGATTTTCTTTTTCAACCGGAAAAAATGGATGTGAGGTGAATTTGAATTTCAACAGTATATTCGATTACATTTAATATAATATAAACAACATAATCGCATAAGAAACAATGGGTGGTTTTTTTGGAACGATACAGCATCGGGATTGTGTAGGTGACCTGTTTTATGGCATTGACTACCATTTCCACATGGGGACACGGCGCGGCGGTATGATCACGCTTAATGCGGACAACCATTTCCACCGTGCCATCCACAATATTGAAAACTCATATTTCCGTACAAAGTTTGAGCCGGAACTTCCCGGTTTTTCAGGCAGCAGCGGCATAGGTGTCGTCAGCGACACCGACCCGCAGCCGATTACCATGAACTGCCATTTGGGACGGTTCGCCATCGTGACGGTTGCCAAGATTGTCAACATGGAGGAGCTGGTGCAGGATTTCCTGAACAAGGGCAACCATTTCAGCGAGCAGAATTCCGGCGTCTTCAACCAGACGGAACTTGTCGCCTTGCTGATAAACGAAGGGAAGACTTTTGTTGAAGGCATTGAAAATGTGTACAGGAAGGTGAAGGGTTCCTGCTCCATGCTGATCCTGACGGAAAACGGCCTTATCGCCGCCCGTGACAAACTTGGCCGCACGCCCATCATCCTGGCGCAAAAGGAGGATGGTTATGCGCTGGCATCGGAAAGCTGCAGTTTTCCCAATCTTGGGTTTGAGATTGTCCGTGATTTGGGGCCGGGCGAAATTGTTCAGGTTACCGCTGACGGCTGCGAACAGCTGCGGAAACCGAATGACAAGATGCAGATATGCTCCTTCCTTTGGGTCTATTATGGATATCCTGTGTGCAGCTATGAGGGGCGCAATGTTGAGGAGGTGCGTTATTCCTGCGGCTGTGAGATGGGCAGGAAGGATGATGTGGAGGCCGATATGGTGAGTCCGATTCCGGATTCCGGCATCGGTATGGCTATGGGCTATGCCGTCGGCAAGGGGGTGCCTTACCGCGGGGTCATTGCCAAATATACGCCGACATGGCCGCGCAGTTTCATGCCTTCCGACCAGAAACGGCGCGATTTGGTTGCAAAAATGAAACTTATTGCCAACCGCTCCCTGATTAAGGGCAGCCGGGTGGTCTTCTGTGACGATTCCATCGTCCGTGGGACACAGTTGCGGGACAATGTGAGCGTGCTTTACGGTTACGGCGCCAAGGAGGTGCACATGCGTATCGCCTGCCCTCCACTGATATTTCCGTGCACCTACATCAACTTTTCCGCCTCCAAATCCTCCAAGGAACTTATCACCCGCCGTGTGATCGAGCGTCTGGAGGGGGATGAGAACAAGAATCTGCAGGCCTATGCAACAACGGGTTCCCCGCAGTACAACAAGATGGTTGGGATTATCCGGAATGAGTTGAAAATAACAACGTTAAAGTATAATCCGCTGGAAACGCTGGTCAAGGCCATCGGCCTGCCGAAGTCACAAATCTGCACCCATTGTTTTGACGGCAGCAGCTACTATTAAAAAAAAATCCGGGTAAATGGAAAAAGATGTTCTAAAAAGTGCTACTTTTGCAAAACTTTTTACCGGCGAGGTAGCTCAGTTGGTTAGAGCGTCGGATTCATAACCCGGAGGTCACGAGTTCAACTCTCGTCCTCGCCACCAGGAATATTTGAGAATATTTGAGTTGTCGAAAATATTTTTGATTGATTTTTTTCATTTTTTTCATTTTTTTGGAAAAGGCTTGATTCCCGTCAATGCCTTTTCTATTTTAAAGATGCTAAGGAAAATATTATATACAGTGTGTTTGTCCGTGGGGCTGCTGTTTGCGGCGGAGCCTGTTTCAGGCGGTGTCCCTTGGGGAAGCCCATGCGAAAAAATGCTGAAGCGTAACGCCAAAAAGCTGCAGCAGGTCTCCGTGCAGCTGCAGCGGACGGTGCCGGAGCGCTTTGACACCATTCTGCCCTTGTTCAATTACGCCTTCAGCGACACCTCTGTCCGGGTATCGTCTCTCCTGGCCGAAGTTCAGACGGAACTGTCAGTGTGGGAGGGAAGCACCTCATCATGTGCCGACAGGGCATGTCTGATGCTGGCGGAAAGCTATTTTTACCAGTGCGATTACGACAATGTTCGCAAATATCTCCATTTGTTGCGGCAGCGTCATACGGATTCCGCCATGGCCGCCAATGCGGAACTGCTGCTGCTGCGCACCGCCGTCGCCGATGCGCGCTGGGATGAGGCGGAACAACTGCTGGAACGTCATTCATACAAAGTGTCCCAAACTGTCAAAGGGACGGCAGATGAGCGTCTGTTTGCTTTATATCGTGCAGATTATCTGTTACATATTCTCAATAATCCGATTGAAAAGCTTGCTGTGCTGGACACCTTGGAGGCTTTTGCCGCCCTTTCGGACACCATGCGTTGCCGGATCGCCTTTATCAGGGGGCAGTTGCTGCGCGGGCTTGACCGGAACCGCGATGCGTGCCGCAGTTTCAATGAAGTGCTGGGGCATTGCGCAAATGGGGCGATGTATGCCTATGCGTTTGTTTACAGGGATGCATGTCTGGCGCAGATAGCCGCCAATATACGGGATTCCATTGATGCGGAGGCGGTGCGGATGGCAAATCGGATTCCATTTGAACCGACCATGGTGGAGAGCTGCCATGACAGCGATTTCATCTATGCTCTCTATCCCTATTATTTCCAGGATATGGCCTCCCGTTTTTTTCTGGATGAGGCGGGCGATGTGACGGGAAACGATTCCGGAGAGGATACGCTTGATTTGGAAAATGCCTGGTACGATGACAACGACACCACCGGGGTCTCTCCGGAGATGCTCTCCATGGTGTTTGAGAACTGGGATTCGGTTTCCATACATATCCCCAAGGCGGATTTCAGCCATCTGGAGGATACCATATACCTGCCGCTGGTGGATTCAAGCTACCGGATGCCTCCTTTTACTGAGGTCACGTCCGAGTTCGGCTGGCGGCGCTACCGGTACCATTACGGTGTGGACACCAAAAACCGGACAGGTGACAGCATCCGCTGCATTTTTGACGGTTATGTGCGTATTGCCAAACGCAGCAGGACTTACGGCAACGTTGTTGTGGTCAGGCACCTGAACGGATTGGAGACTTTTTATGCGCATTGCTCGAAACTTTTGGTCACCCAGAACCAGGAGGTTAGGGCTGGAGATCTGCTCGCGCTGGTGGGCAGCACCGGCCGCTCCACCGGACCACACCTGCATTTTGAGGTGCGTTACAAGGGTGTTCCCTTCAATCCCCGTCACATGATTGATTTTGATTCAAACCGTTTGCGGAGTGACACACTAAAAATCACCCGTGAGACGTTTAACTATCTGAAACCTTACGGCAGGTCCGCCACCGCTTCGTCAGGGGCTGTCTATTACAAGGTCCGTCCGGGTGACACCTTGTCCCAGATTGCCCGCAGAAACCGCACTACTGTGGCTGCCATCAAGCGGTTGAACGGATTGCGTTCCGATTTTATTCGTGACGGACAGCGGTTGAGGGTTCGCTAAAAACAATGGTTATGGACAGAATATCAAAACATCGGATAGGATGGTGCGGATTTTTCCTCTGGATCTGCATGACAGTTTCCGGCCAGCAATGGACAAAAGAGGTGGATCTGACGGCTTGGCGAATCTGCACCGAGGAGTTGTCGTCCGGTGCTGTGCGTTCGTATCTTTGGTTTGACGGCGCTTTTTTGGAGTCGTGCGGTGGCCGGTTGCTGCCGGTATGGCACATGCAGACTCCGCGCGGTGCGGATGAAAGTGTCCGTGTTCGGCTTGCCGGCTTGCATTGGCAGCCTCTGACAGAGGATGAGCGGACTGTGTTGCCGCTTTCCTATATAGACACCCTTGACGGCAACTGTCGGGTGCAGGAGGTGGTGACCCGAAAAAAAACATTGGCGGAGGTGTCTGTGGTGCCTTTCCGCCGGCATGAGGGCCGTTATGAGAAATTGGTCTCGTTCAGATTGGAGGGTGAGCCTGTTGTATTGCCGGCCATACGGCAGTTCGCGCAGAAGCAATATGCGGCCCATTCCGTACTGTCATCTGGTGAAGTCTACAAGGTGGCGTTGCAGAAAACAGGCATCTACAAGCTGACTTACCAACAGCTGGAGGCAATGGGGGTTCCCATGCAGGCTCTCAACATCCGGAGCATATCCATTTACGGTAACGGCGGGTACCAGTTGCCCGAGGCCACGCAGGAACCGGTGCCGGACGATTTGCAGGAGGTGGCCGCCAAAGTGGTGGATGCGGACGGGGACGGCTTGTTCGATCCGGAGGATTACCTGCTCTTCTATGCACGTGGCATTGTGGAGTGGAAGGGAGAGTCCGCCACCCTTTTTTCCCATACATTTAATATTTATTCGGATTATGCCTACTATTTTGTCAAAATCCGCCAGGCACCGACCAGGACGGTTACTACCATCCCTTCTGTAAGCACTGCGCCGACCCACACGGAGGATTCCTACCGCTACCATGATTTGCTGGAGGAGGATCTGATAAGCCCTACAGGCATAGGCCGGTTATGGTTTAAGGATGCCTTTGACGCAACAACCAGCCGGAATTACAGTTTCTCACTGCCGGCGTTGGCGGCAGGCTCTCAGGTGACGGTGCGCCTTTGTCTGGCCGTTTCCTCCCATTCGTATGCCTCCTATTTTTCATATAAGGCCGATGGCGGACGAATGGAGACCTTCAATTTCCCCGCCAGTAGCGGGCAGGTGAAGACGGTACTGTATGCTTTTACCCCCTCCTCATCCTCCTTTTCCATGACATTGGAATACAGCAAACCCTCCAACACCTCGAAAGGTTGGCTGGACTATATGGAGGTGTTGGCCGACTGCAAACTCCGGCAGTCTGCCTCCCAGTTTGGCTTCCGTTGTCCTGCTTCCGTCGGAACGGGGAATGTTACGGAATATCGGTTGGAGACTCTGGGGCATTCCCCCCAGGTGTGGGATGTGACCGATCCTTTCCAATGCAAGGAGGTGCAGACGACCGACAACGGGGATGGCACGGTTTCGTTCAGGCTTCCTTCTGACCGGTTGCATGAGTTCGTCTCGTTTTACGGTTCGGATCTTTACAATGTCATTCCGGTGGGTGCGGTTCCGCAGCAGGATCTGCATGCCATGGGGGCATCTGATCTGGTGGTGGTGACCCATCCGGCTTTCCTTTCTGAAGCGGAGCAACTTGCCGCTTTCCGCCGCAGCAATGACGGAATGCGGGTGGCGGTAGTGACTACAAGCCAGATTTATAACGAGTTCGGAAGCGGTGCTCAGGACATTTCCGCCATCCGGAACTTCATGCGTATGCTCTATGACCGCCATCCTTCCGATCCGCCCAAAAACTTGCTGCTGTTCGGAAAGGTGTCTTATGATTTCCGCAACAGGTTGGGTGTCGGTTCCTGCTATATTCCAAATTACCAGGAATCTTCCGTGTTTGATGAAGATGGATGCCTCTCCACGGACGATTTCTTTGTGAAGCTGGATGACAATGAAGGGAACAACAATAGCGGGTCCATGGATGCCGGCGTCGGACGTATTCCGGCCAGCACGTCCGCACAGGCGGCCATTGCGGTGCGGAAGCTGAAGCAGTATGCCGACATGGAACTGTTGGGAGGAACTTCCGCCAATGCGGTCCCTAATCTGGCGGATTGGCGTAACATTCTGTCCTTCTGTGCGGATGATGATGCGGATGAAATGGGACATTTGCTCAACGCGGACAACATTGCACGGTATGTCACCGGAAATTTCCCGGTCTATAACGTGGAAAAGATCTATTTGGATGCCTATAAGAAGGTCTCCACTTCACAGGGCCAGCGCTTTCCGGAAGCTACGGAGGCCTTGAACCAGCGGGTGAACAAAGGCTGTTTGTGGCTTACCTACATGGGGCATGGGGGAGATAATGGCTGGGCTCATGAGCGTTTTCTGAAACGTTCGGACATCAATGGTTGGAGCAACCGGTACAATCTTCCATTTTTCTATGCGGGTTCATGTTCGTTTGGCGCGTATGACAGGCTAAGTTCCTTTTCGCCTTCTGAGGAGATGTTCTTCAAGGGGGACGGTGGAGCCATCGGTGTGATTTCGGCCTCCCGAAGCTCTTATGGGGGCACCAATGAGTCTTTCGGTCTCTATTTGTTCCGTAACGCATTGTGGGAGGATAGCCTCGGTAACCATCTGACCATGGGGGAGGTGTTCGCGAATGCGAAAAACAGTTGCGGGATGGTGCAGATGTATATCTTTTTCGGAGACCCTTCCATGACGTTGGCGTTCCCGAAGCGGAAAGTGCGGACGGATAGCGTGAACGGTTTTTCCGAAGTGTTACGGGATACTCTGCAGGCATTGTCTTATGTGACCGTCAGCGGTCATGTCTGTGGAAGTGACGGGCTGGTTGACCCGCAATTCAACGGGTATCTCTACCCGACCATCTACGACAAGTCCGCCACCGTCAAAACACTTCTGAACAATAGCAACAGCGTGGAGCGGGAGTTCGCGTTGCAGAAAAACATCTTGTACAAAGGGAAGGTTTCGGTGGTGAACGGCTTTTTCCGGTTCGGGTTCCTGCTGCCGAAGGACATCAATTATGAGTTTGGCTTTGGTAAAATCAGCTATTATGCCCAGGGTGTCCGTTCGGATGCCAATGGTTTTGATTCTGTCCTGATAGGAGGAGTGTGTGATACGCTGATTTCGGATAACAGCGGTCCTGAAATCCGTCTGTACCTGAATGACGAATCGTTTGTCAGCGGTGGGACGGTAGGCAACCGTCCGACCCTGTTGGCTGAAATCAGCGATGACAACGGGGTTAATACGGCTGGCATCGGCATTGGTCACGATATTGTGGCTGTGATGGATGGTGATGAGGGAAACCGGATTATACTGAATGATTATTACGAGTGTGCGGAAAACAGCAGCCTGGCAGGCACCATCCGCTATCTGCTTTCCGATTTGTCGGAGGGGGAGCACACGCTGGCATTGCGGGCATGGGATGTGCTGAACAACCGCAGTGAAGCCACCATCCGGTTCAATGTGGCGAACCAGGAGAATCTGGTGCTTGACCATTTGTTGAACTATCCCAATCCTTTCACCACGCACACCTCTTTTTATTTTGAGCATAATCAGGTCAACAAGGCTTTGGAGGTGCGTATCCAGGTGTTCACGGTTTCCGGAAAGCTGGTCCGTACCCTGTTGCATACGGAATTTGCCGAATCGTTCCGCTGCGGTCCCATTGAATGGGACGGTCGGGATGATTTCGGAGGCCGGACAGCCAAAGGCACCTACCTCTATAAAATCATTGTGCGAACGGACGATGGAAAGTCTCAGGAACAGGTTGGAAAGCTGGTAATTCTTTAAATTGAAAAAAAAATGTCAAATTACATATTTCATAAGCATAAATTATATACTTTTGCAAGTTCAAATCAGTGGAGTGTCCCCCTATCGGTGTTGTTTACCGTAAAAGGTTCATCTTCAAAAATTTGGATATAATATTAGTAAAGGAAACGAGTATAATTCAATTATAATAATTATGGTACAGACACAAATGTTACAGCAATTAAGGCGTTCGGCAGGGCTTCTCTTGTTATTGGTTGTCCCGTTTTGCATGACATCGGTAACGGCCCAGTCCGGTTATAAAAGTAATGGACAATCCTACAACGGGGATGTGATACGTCCATTGACAACCGCCGTTTCATTCTTGCAAGTGGGTCCGGATGCCCGTACCGGTGGTATGGGTGAAGTGGGTGCCGCCCTTCCGGATGACATGAACGCACAACATTGGAATGCAGCCAAATATGCCTTTTCCAAAAGCAAATTGGGTGTTTCCGCAACTTACAGCCCTTGGTTGGCCGGTTTGGGATTGGGCTTGCAGGACATTTATATGGCCTATTTGAGCGGCCATCTGAAACTCTCCTCGCTGGATGCCATTTCCCTCTCCCTGACCTATTTCTCGTTGGGTGAGATGGATATTACCGACTACGATGGCAATCCCATTATTGAGGATGTCAAGCCACACGAGTTCGCGTTGGATGCCGCCTATTCACGGAAGTTGACCGACAACTTCTCCATGGCTGTGACGGGTCGGTTCATCTATTCCAACCTGACCACGGTCAGCAATGTCTCCACCAACACCACCGATTTGAAACCTGGTTTGGCCGGAGCCGCGGACGTGGCGTTGTTCTATCAGACCGAACTGAAGACAAACAACTTGTACAAGAGTTTGATTGGTGCAGGTTTGACCATTTCCAACATCGGTAACAAGATTTCCTATTCCACCGATATGGAAAAGGATTTCCTCCCCGCTAATTTCCGGCTGGGTGTGGCCTACACCATGTATGTGGACAAGTTCAACAAACTGACTTTCGAGTTTGATGTCAACAAACTGTTGGTGCCGAGCACTGTCATTTACAAGACCGATACGGTGAACGGCAAGGCCACCAAGGTGGTTGATCAGGCTGAAACCATGATTACGGCCAAGGATCCTCGTGATGTTTCTGTCATCGATGCCTTGTACCGTTCCTGGTTTGACGCTCCCGGTGGCATCAGTGAGGAACTTAAGGAGTATATCCTCAATGTTGGTGTGGAATATACCTATAACGACCTGTTCTCCGTCCGTTGCGGTTATTTCAATGAGGCCAAGACCAAAGGTGCACGCAAATACTTCACTTTTGGTGCCGGTCTGAAATACAGTATCGTCTACTTTGACGCCTCTTACATTGCGGTGCTTCCGGTGGACGGCTTGTCCGGAACCCATCCTTTGAAGAACACCGTTCGTTTGAGCCTCTCCTTCGACATCAATGCTCCTGACGCGAAGGCTTCCATCCAACGTTAGTAGGGAATGGAATGAAAATCAGGGTCGGCTTCGGTTTTGACACCCATCGTCTGGCGGAAGACAGGCCTTTGATTTTAGGTGGAGTACATATAGCATCAGCATCGGGATGTGTAGGACATTCCGATGCTGATGTTCTTATACACGCCATCTGTGATGCCCTGCTCGGCGCACTCAACCTGCGTGACATCGGATACCATTTTCCGGATACCGACCCGAAATACGCCGGTGTTGACAGTACAATCCTGTTGCGCGAATGCTGCCGGATGGTGCGGGAGAAGGGTTGGGATATAGCCAATGCGGACACCACAATTGTAATTCAGAAACCCAAGATCAATCCGCACATCCCGGCCATGCAGCAAAGGCTGGCAGAGGTCATGGGCGTTTCCCCGTCCGATGTGAGCATAAAGGCCAAAACCTCCGAAAACATCGGCTTTATCGGTCGTGGCGAGGGCGTGTCGGCCTATGCGGTCTGTCTGGTAACCCAAATGTAAAATAGTCGTAATATGTTATTTGTTAAAATACCCGAAAGGGAGCATCGCAAGTTCAATTACCAGCCCCGCTATTACCGTCCGGCTACGCAGGATGGAGATACTGAAGGATTAAGCGAGGAGGAGCGCAAGGCGCAGGAGATGCGGAACCGTATCCATCAGGGTTTGGAACAGCAGAAAAAGCACCAGCGGGTTCCATTGAACCGATTGTGGATTTTTGCCTTAATCCTGTTTCTGCTTTTGTTGGTCATGTCCAGATTGCCATGAACCGGATTCATTTGTTGTCTGAGGCGGTTGCCAACCAGATTGCGGCGGGCGAGGTCATACAGCGCCCCGCCTCCGTGGTGAAGGAGCTTATGGAAAATGCCATTGATGCCGGAGCCACGCGTGTGGATGTGATTGTGAAGGATGCCGGCAGGACGCTGATTCAGGTTACCGATGACGGTTGCGGAATGGGTCCGGAGGATGCTCTTCTCTGCTTTGAACGCCATGCCACTTCAAAAATCAGCTCCGCGGAAGATCTCTTTTCTCTGCAGACAAAGGGATTCCGTGGGGAGGCCCTGGCCTCCATCGCCTCCATCGCCCATGTGGAGTTGAAGACACGTCCTGAAGGTGAGGCTTTGGGCACAAGGCTGTTGTTTGAAGGGGCGGTTTGTCGGGAAAACGCTCCCTGCTCCTGTGAGAAGGGAACCACTTTTCTGGTGCGGAACCTCTTTTTCAACGTGCCGGCCAGAAGGCAGTTCCTGAAATCGGATTCGGTGGAGTTCAACCATATTTTGGATGAGTTCATGCGGGTGGTGTTAGTTACGCCCGAGGTGGCTTTCACATTGTACCACAACGACAAACAAGTTTATAATCTGCCTAAGGCTGTGTTAAAGCAGAGGATTGTAAATGTTTTTGGAAACAGTTACAAGGAGAAGCTCCTGCCTGTCCGGCAGGATAGCCAGGTGGCGCGGATAGAGGGCTTTATCGGTACGCCCGCTGCTGCGCGGAAAACCAAAGGTGAACAGTATCTCTTTGTGAACCAACGTTATTTCAGACATCCCTATTTTCATCATGCCATCACTTCGGCCTTGGAGGAGCTGTTGCCTGCGGACCATCATCCGATCTATTTCATCTATTTTGACGTGGACCCTTCCAAAATAGATGTCAACATCCATCCGACCAAAATTGAGGTCAAGTTCAGCGAGGAAAAGGTTATCTATTCCTTTTTGCGGGCGGCAGTACGCCATGCGATAGGCAGTTTCAACATCTCCTCGCATATCGAATTTGACGAACCTTCACCGTTTGATTTCAGCACGGTTCCTACCGGAGGGGTGCCGAAACCTCCTGTAATCTCCTATAATCCTGATTACAATCCTTTCCATTCCCAAAAGCGGGACGGGTCCAAAAAGGGATATGCGATTCCTGCCGGCCATACGCCGTCAGGGGTGTCCGAACCCTTGCAGCAGATATATGCTTCGTTGCGGGATGCGCATTCTGAAACGGAATCCGTATCGGATACTCCGGCTCAGATGGAGATGGACCTGCCTGAGGAGGAATCGTCGCAGGGTAAGGGCGAGGTGCCGATGTTCCAATGGTGCTGCAGCCACATCGTGACCTGCCATGAAAACAATCTTCTTCTCATCGACCAGCAGGCGGCTTCAGAAAGAATCCTGTACGAGCGTGTTATGGGTCAGTTGGAGAAAAAGGAGCCTGCTCCTATGCAGCAGCTTCTTTTTCCGGAATCGGTAACCTTTTCCCCACAGGATGCCGAAACGCTTCGTGACATGCTGGCCGATATCAGGAAAATCGGTTTTGATATGGAGCCGTTCGGACGCAATGCCATGATTGTACACGGTGTTCCGTCTGACATGACAGGACAGCCTGTGCAGAAGCTGTTGGAACAGTTGTTGGAAGCCTTCAAGTGCAATCTTATCTCCATGCGGTTGGGACGAAGGGAAAATCTGGCACGTTCACTATCACGCACTATGGCTGTGCGTACCGGCACGGTGTTGTCCAAAACCGAGATGGCGGCCATTATGCACGATCTGTTCCAATGTTCGCTCCCTTCTGTTTCTCCGGAAGGTAGGAACACCTTCGTATGTTTGAGCTTGTCGGATGTCCGGAAAATGGGAGGGGAACGGCGATGAACAAACGGAAAATTATCAACGATCCGGTATACGGATTCATCACAATAGCAAACGATTTGGTCTTTGACCTGATACAGCATCCTTATTTCCAGAGGCTTCGCAATATCCAGCAGTTGGGTCTTTCCAGTATGGTCTACCCAGGTGCGCTCCATACCCGTTTCCAGCATTCGTTAGGTGCGCTCCATCTGATGCGTCAGGCTTTGGATAACTTGAAATACAAAGGGGTGGAAATTACTGATGCGGAGGATGAGGCGGCACAGGTGGCCATTCTGCTCCACGATATAGGTCACGGTCCCTTTTCGCACCTGCTGGAGAAGACCTTCATCCCATCCATGACGCATG
>JAEEGK010018774.1_pt1 | contig 14913 bp, 8 predicted proteins | sample 8958771 | NCBI WGS metagenome assembly JAEEGK01 (sample SAMN16246547, study PRJNA631951) | gut metagenome | biome: gut microbiome; feature: rumen; material: SC-attached | host: Bos | place: Iran: Karaj | collected 2018-10 | reverse complement strand
TATTAAAATTTATTTTTAAAAAGAAGATAATTAAAATTTTCTTATCATATTTATTTAATTATATTAAAAATAATAGTTAATTTTAATTTAATAAACTATATTTATAATATAAAAAAAATAAAAATTAATATCTTATAAATAATTATTATATTTTAATAATAATTTAAAGTTGAAATAAATGATAATAATAAACATTTAAAAATAATACCAAAAAAAATTAAATGAAACATATAATAATTCCAGCAATAATATTTACAATATTATATTTCCTTGGTAGTTACGTTGCATTAAAAGGAATATTAAACACATTTAATATTTCTTTTTCAAAATTTTGGTATTTATTTCCATTATATATTATTTTAATATTTGGAGCAATATTAATAATAACAATTTTAATTAACGAATCTTTATTTTGTTTTTTTTTTACTTTATCAGGATATTATATTGGAATTTTTATAAATTCATTTTTCACTTCAATAATTTATTTATTAATAACTCTTATATTAAACATACCATTTTTAATAGGATTAATAATTACAATATTAACACCTTTAATTTTTTCAATATATGGTTTTATAAATGCAAAAACAATAAAAATAGACAATGTAAAAGTAAAATATCCAAATTTTGAAGGAGGAAAAAAAAAAATATGTCACATAACAGATATGCATTTAGGAGCACTTTACAGAACAGAATTAAGTGAGAAAATAGTATTAAAAATAAAAGAAATAAACCCAGATGTAATAGTAATAACCGGAGATATGAGTGATGGTTCTTTAAAAATAAAATCAGAATGGTTAAATCCATTTAATTCTTTATCACAACCAATATTATATATAACTGGAAATCATGAAATGATGCATGGTAAAAATTTAGTATTAAAAGAAATAGAAAAAACAAATATTAAATATATAGGAAATATAACATATGAAACTAATAAAATAAATTTTATTGGAGTAGACTATGAATATAATTTAAGAAGAAGATTAACTGAAATTGTACCACAAGATAAAAATTCTACTATTCCAAATGTTTTATTATGTCATGTTCCAGAATTAAAACCTAGTGATTTAGAAGAATATAATATTTTTTTATTTTTAGCTGGTCATACACATGGAGGTCAAATTTTCCCTTTTACTTTATTAGGTAAATTAAGTGATATTTGTTGGAAAGGATTATATGAATTTAATGGAAGATTTGTTTATGTTTCTACTGGTGTTGGTTCTACTTTTCCTCCTATGAGAACTTTAAGTGATAGTCAAATTTCTGTTATTGAAATTGTTAGTTAAATAAAATTTCACTTTTTTTTATTTATTTTTATAAGATATTTTTATTTATAATTTTTTTTATATTTTAATTAATTTTTTTTACTTTTTTGTTTTTTTTTATTTATTTATCCATTTTTTAATAATTTTTTTTGTTTTATAAGACTTTTTATATTTAAATGTCTTGATAACGGAAAAGTAATAAATAAAAACTAAATAATATTTTTTAATATGATAGAGAAATAATTTAAAAATCTAAATATAAGATATATATAAATACATATATATAATGGAATATTGTTTTTGCATTAAAGAAATATTTTTTCAAACTTTTTAGGAAATTCTTTTTTCATATTTTCTAAAGGAAGAATTTGAATATATGAATTAGGTTTTTTATTCATAATAATAACAAAATAATTATTTTTAATTTTTTCTATTTCAATAATATCAAAATCACTTTCACTTTTTTTATCTGTGATTTTATTTAACAAAGTATCTTTTATATATTTTTCCTCAGAATAAATGTCAATTAAATTTTTGAATGTTTTTTTATTTTTTTTATTTTTATTAAAAGAAGATTCAATATCATAATTACTAAAGTTATTTTTTCTTTTCTTTTTAGTAAAAGTTGAATAATCTTCATTTGTAGATGCAATTGAATTTTCTGAAAGATGATTTAATTCAAATTCTTTAATCATGAATAAAACATTCTTTAAATGAGAAAGAGGTTCCCAAGAACATTCTTCAAATGGGTAATCTTTCCATTTTATTTTATATTCTGGTTTTCCTTTTTTATTTAATCTTTTATCTATTATTGATTCTACTTGATAATATAATGACATTTATAATATTAATTATAAATTTTTTTGATTTCTTGGATTTTATATTTAAAAGATTGTAAATTATATTTTTTTAGTTTTTTATTTAAGGAGTGCTTATTATATCTTTGAGTTTTTATAAAGTCTTTTTTTTTCTTTTGTTCGTTTTTTGTATATTTGGATTTTGTATTCTTTAAATAAAATAATAAAAATGATTTATACTGTAGTTTTTTTTTCTTTGTATTAAATTGAAATTAATTAAATAAAAGTTTAGTATTTTTTCATAAATGATATTATATAATCTAAATTAAAAGATATATTCTTGTTAATATAAGAAATAAAAATATTCATAATTTTTTTATTTTAAAATCATGAAGAAAAAATGTTTTTTCTTGATTTTATTTATTTTTGTAAATATATCAAAAGAACAAATCAATAAAGAAATTTGGAAAAAAAATTCAGAAGAAATAATATCTCAGATTCAAAGTTTAATAATGTTAATAAAATTTTCAAATTATGATTTTTATTCTAAATATTCTAAATATTTTGATTTAATAGAAGAAGGATTGAATAAAATTAAATATTTAGATTCAATAGAAAAACAAATTGAAGAATTAGAAAAAATTATAATTAATTTTTCATCAAAAATCAAAGATATAATCCCTGAAGAACATAATAAATATATTAATCAATTATTAAATTTATTTAATCAAATTTTTAATAATTTTTCATCAAATAAAGAATTTATAGAAAAATTTATAACAGGAAATAATCAATTCATAGAAGAACAAAAAAGAAAAGTTGACAATGGTTATATTAAAAGAGAAAAAGCAAATTATGATCCAAATGAAATTTTGAATATTAAAAATATTGAAATTATTATGTTTATTTTAATATTATTATTTTCTTTTCTATTAATTTTTATTGGAAATAAAATGATTCAAAAATTGAAATTAATTGATATTGTTCAACACATTAATAATAAGGAATTAATAGTCAAAAAATATAATAAAAAACAAAATAATTTAAATGAACCCTTAATTGATAAATTATATGAAATGAATTAAATTTTTTTTATTATTTTATTATCATATGTATATTTTATAAAATTAATTATTTTCTAAATTATTTTTTTTTTAATAATTTATTTTTAATGTTTAATAAATAAATAAAAAATAATTATAATAATGGAAGAAAGTGAATTGATTTATTTAAAAGATGAAGTAAGAAATACAATTCCAAAAAGACCAATTGATCCAAAAATAATAAAAGATATTTTAAAAAATGGAACTGATATTGTTGATGAAAATGAAGAAAATTTAGATGAAAGACCAAAATTAGAAATTTTTGCTCATAAACTTTATAATATTTTAGAAATTATTGAACAATATGTTTATGCTTTTTGTTCAATTTGTTTAGCTGGTGGTATAATTTATTATACAAATTTTTTTTATAATTTATATTTTAATGAAAAAGTTGATAGACTTTATCAATTTTTTTCATTAATATTTTTTATTATGACAATTTCAATTTTTTGTTATTTATCTTTTTATCTTCCTTTAAAAGGAAAAAGTGAAGAAGAAATTGATAAAGAAATGGATAATATTATTCCTTATTGTACAATAATAGGAATTTTTGCAATAATAACATTAATAATTTCAGTTTGGGATATTTATTATTATTATTCTATTCCTATTGTTTTAAGTATACTTTGGGCTTTTATTATGACTGCTAATTTTGCTCCAAGAGGAATTTTTGGAAATATATTTTTTTTTATTTGGATTATTTTACTTTTTATTAGTCCTAAATTTATTAAAGGAAAAGGACATACTTATTATAAATAATATATTTTTTTTTAATATATAATATTATAATATTTATAAATTGTTTTTATTATGATTTTTTAAAAAATTAGTTCTTTTATTTAAATAATAATATGAATTTTTATTAATATTAAAATAAATAAACAAATTTTATACATTTACTTCATTATTTGTAATATTACCTTGTTTAACAACTTTTTCATTTTCATTAACAATCCATTCATCATCATTAATAATATATTTATATAAATATTTCCCTCTTTTTAAACTTAATTTGACTCTCCATCTAAAATTTAAAGGATCATAAATTAATTTAGTTTTTTCTTCCCAATTATTCCAATCACCAGAAATTTGAACATTATTAATTTTTTTTCCAACTTCAGGTAAATAAATAAAAGTAACAGGAATTAAATCTATATCATCACTAACATGAGGTTTCAATTCTTTAGAATTAAAAATATAAGTATTAACATTATAATCCTTAATTTCATTATTAAATATTTCAGTTTGTTTTTCTAAATCTTTATTAAATTCCAAAACACATTTATCAATTTCATTATAATCACAAAAAGTTTTCCCTTTCAAACGATAAAATTCTTTTCCCCAAGCTTTAGCAACATCCATAACATCAATTGCACTATTAAAAGCATTTTTTCTACATAATTCAAAATCTTTTTTAGATTGATAAATTTTAACAGCTCTGACTTCACTTTCATATAATTGTTCTTTATCATATTTTTCAAATATAACACCATTACCAGAATGTTTATCATAATCATATTCAAAAACACTATCTTTTAATCCTCCTGTTTTAAATGCTAAAACTGGTGTTCCTGCTATAAAAAATTCATGTTGAACTATTCCTCCTGGTTCAAAGGAACTTGGCATTAAACCAAAGTCACTTCCATAATTTATTAAAGTTCCATCTGTGAAAAATTCATTTGGTGATGCCCAAAAATTTTGTGGGTATTTTATTAAAAGATTATTTATTATTTCTACACATTTTACACAATATGGATCTTTCATATTTGCCATTCCTCCTATTATTATTTGAACATTAAAATTTTTTATTATTTTTTCTGCTGTTTCTAATATTAATAAAACTCCCTTTTGTTGTGTTAATCTTCCTACAAAAGAAAATAATGGAATTTTATCATTGAGTTTTGGAATTCTAAAATATTTGTTTTGGATTTTTTCCTTACATTTTCTACGAATTTCATTATCAAAGATATCTATTTCTTTTATATCTTTTGTTATATTATCTTCTGAAAGAACTTTTTGAATCATCAATTTTATTGTTTCTATTCTATTTTTTTTAAATATTCCATTTGAATAACCAAATGGATGTTTATGCATTTTCATAATACCATTTAAAGGTGAATGATTAAGTAAATCTGCCATATAACTTTTACTAACTGTACCCCATTGATCACTTTTTAAAAGAGCACATCTACTAGGATTAATAAGTTTTTTTTCCCAAGAAGGATCAATAATCCAATTAACATCTAATTGATGAATATAATTAAAAGTATCATTACAAAACATTGGAAAATATAATCTCCCTTCATAAGCTTCTTCTAAATTATGACAAATATGAAAGAAAGTAGTAAATTTAAAAGCTTCTCCAAAATGACCTCCTTTTCCATAACCAGGAGTTAATCCAGTAAACCAATCATTAGTTACTATTAAAGAAGGAATTACTCTTATATTACATAATAATTCTAAAGAAGCTTTTCCCATTAATACAATTTCTCGTAACATAAATTGAAAATCTCCATCAGCATAAGGTGAAGGAAAAACTTCTTCATTATGAATAAAATATAATTTAACACCATTAACTTTACCAAAATAAACTTCAAATTTATAAGTTTTATCAATTTTAACTTCAAAATCATTAATTTGAATAAATCCAGAAACATCATCTAATAAATAATCAACTTGTCCTTTTCTATTCTTATGATAATAAGGTGTAACAACATACATATCTTGACCTAATCTACTTAAACAAGTTGTTAATTCATCAACCATAACACCTAAACCACCAACAGTTGACCATCTTCCTAATTCAGGAGTCACGAAACATATTGGACCATATTTATTACTTTTTGCTATTACATCTGTATATAAAGGAACTTTTGGATATTTTGAAAATGATTGTTGGGGAAGGAGATTTATTTTATGAATATATTTAAAGTATTCTGTACTATTATTAGTATTTGTTGATATACATTTTAAATTGTTGAAATAATCCTCATATTTTAAATTGTTTTTTGTTAAGATTGTTTGAATTTCATTAATCCATTTTGTAAATTCACTTAAAGGTAATTTATTTTTTAAAAGATAGTCTAATTGAGATGAAATTTCAAAAGCGTCTAAATTATCATATTTATTACTTTTCATACATTTACATAATTCACTTAATGAATTTATAAAAACTTTTTGATATAATTCTGGATTGAAAGGTGTTACAATTGAAAAACCAAAAATATTACTTGAATAAGGTAAAATTGAGATAAAATGAGGATTATATGGTGAAAGGACTTCTGATAAGAAATAATAATTTTTATTAGTTAATGGATTTGGATTTTCCCAATCTTCAATTTGACATATTGTATTAATATCCATATTTTGATATTCCTCTTTTATTACACTTAAATCAATACCAATTGTTTCTGTTGTATGACCAAAATTAATATTAATTACTGCAATTTCATTATTTTTTTTATCAACTCTACAAAATGATAAAACTTTTTCATTACCTCCATTATTAATAAAATATATTTTTCCAAATTTAAGTGATTTATGTACATTTCTCATTTTTCTCATTTTTTCATAATGATATGGAATATTTATTAATTCATTTCCAATATCTTTCATAACACTATCAGTAGTTGAATTAATATCAATTTCAGCTTTAGAAAATTTCCTTAAATCAGTACTTGAATTTGATGAAGTTAAACTTTCTTTAATAGCTTTTACTTTAATATTCATAAATGATTTTGATTTTCCTTTTTTATTCTGTAAATTATTTTGAATATCAACTTCAGTAACATTATCATTTAAATTATTATTCTGACATTCGAAAACAGAACACATTTTAAATCTATTAAGTTCTCCTTTACTTTCATTCATAAAAGTCATAGGAATACCATATAAAGTAAATAAAGCTGTAATATAAGGCCAATTTCCTTTTCCAAAAAGTAAAGCTGGATAAGGCCACATATCACCACCAGATGATAACATAGTAATACAATTTAAAGGCATATGTTTTTCACAATATTCATAAAAGTGTTTAAACATTTTATTTATATTAGTTTCTGATTTTAAATATTTTGCAAATCCTTTAAAAATATCTTTTTCAAATGTTTTATTATATGCTTTACATATGATTTTAGGTAATACATATAAATGTGGAATTACACCTGAATTTGCAAGTGCATATTGTCTTCCTAAATATCTTTCACTATTATCATTGCATTCACCAATAAATATAAAATCAGGATATTTTTCCCAAATACTTCTTGTTAATTTAATAAGAAGAGGATTAGGATAAAATTGTTGTGCTGATCTAAATTTAAAATCAGTCCAATAACCACATTCTTCATTAGGTTGTACAATAATTCCATTTAATATTTCATAATTTGAATATCTTCTTGTATAATCTTCATCAACATCTTCTCTTAACATTTCATCATGATCAACATTATAAATATTTGGCCATGATTGTGCATTATCTAAATGAACACCATTAATTTTATATTTTGATACTAATTCTAAAGTATCTTCAATTAATAAATTCCAAGCTCTAATATCACGATAATTCATCATCATATTATCATCATAATTTATAGAATCACCTTCACAACCATATAATATTTGAATTTTACCACTATTATCAATATATTTTAATTCTAAATCTTTATATTTTTTATGATATCTACTTGAACTAATTCGAGTAAGTAAATCTACTATTATATTCATTTTTAATTCTGATGCTGTTTCCATTACTTTTTTAAATTGTTCTTCACCTCCTAATAATTGAGATATTTTTGAACGATTTACTATTGCGAAAGGTGATGTTGAATCATTTACATAATTATCTCTTTCTAATGCACCTAAAATGTATAATGAGTTTATACCTGAATTGTTTAATTTTTGTAATTCTAATATTAAATCATTGAATGTTCCTCTATGTAATATTCTATTTGTTTGTAATTCATATCTACTATTTATTAAGTCAACATATAATGAATGAAAATTCATTGATTTTACTTCATTATGTTGTACTATGAAACGACCTCCTGTTTCTATTATTTCTTCATATGTGAATGTTTCTTTTGAAAATTTAAGAAGAATATAATCATAAAAACCACTTTTAGTATATTTTCCTAAATTAAATAATAATTTTGAATTATTTTCAATGTAAATATATGAATATTTCATTTCTGAATTTATTCCTTGAGATGGTGCTATTATATATAAAAAATAATCATATTTATCTTCTAATTTAATATCAAATTTTATTTCTTTTTCTTCATTTGAATAAATAACAATTGGTTTAAAAGGGAAATTTACTTGTATTAAATCACCATCATATAAACAATTTAAAAGTATAACAGCTTCAATACTAATTTCTTTATTTACACTTCCAACTAATTGAATTAATAATTTTTCTATAAATTGAAGACTTTTATTATCTCTTATTGTAATAAAATATTCTATCATTGGTTGAATTTCTTTTTTTAATATATCTATGTAATTTATACTATCATCAGTCATTGTAAATTTATCTACATATTCCATATAGATTTTTTCATTAAAATTTGGAAATTTTGGTTTTGAAATTAAATCAATTAATTCTAAAGATAAATTTTTTAATTTTTCATTTTTTATTAATAAATATACTATTAATGTTCTTAATAATAAATCTAATTTTCCTTTTGATTTCATACAAGTTGAAATAACTTTATAATTAAGTAATAAAGATGAGTTTGTTGAATTTGAAATCATATCATCTAAACTTATTTTATTATTATTATTAATTGAAATTTTTATAGATGATGAATTTTCTTTTGGTGTAATTTCAATTTTTTTTTCAATTATATAATTTATGATGTCAATATAATCAATAGGTACAATAAATTTTTTCTCATTTTCACAAATATATTTAAGAATATCTTTTTCTGTTATTGATTTTAATTCATCTTTCTTTGAAAATATATCTTTAATGATAAAATGAAGATATATATAAAGTGAAATATTTAATTTAGATATTTTTGAAAGTTTTATCTCTTTTGTAATTTCTGTGATATATTTATATTTATCATCTATTGAATTTAATGATTTAATTTTTTCATCATCATTAATTAATTTTATAAAAGACTCATTAATTCCAAAATCAAATGATTCAAAAACCTCCTTTTTACCATCATTTCCATTCTCTTTACTAACATCATTTTTATCATCCATATCTCCAAAAAAAAATTATAAAAATAATAGTAAAAAATAAAACAAAAAAAAAAATTAAAAAAAAATATTAAATATATTCTATTTTTATCCCTTAAAAAAATAAAAAAAAAAAAAAAATGAAAATTTAATGACCAACTAAATCAGAAAGTATTTTAGCATAAGTTCCAGAAGTATCTCCAATAATATCATCATATAAATCAACTTTTCTTTCCATATGATAATAATCTCTAATATAATCCATATCAATTTCAGCTCTTCCAACAACAACTCTATTAAGAGTATTAGTATCAGTTCCTAATCCTTCAACAGCACGATAAGCTCTTTTAGCATACCATTCAGAAGGAGTTATTGTAGAATATAAAACTGCTTTCATTAATTTTCTACATGTTCCTGAACAAAATTTATTTACTGTATCATATAAATCCATATTATATAATTCTTTATATGTTCTTGCTATTAATATTAAATCTTCTCTTGATGGTTTTATAAAATATTCTTTAAATAATTCTACATCATTACTCCAATTTTTTGGGTTTTTTTCATTCATTTTTTTTACTATTTTTATTGCTTCTTCATTTGATAATAACTTTTCTTTTCTTCTTTCCTCTGTTAAACATGTTAGTAGAAATAATTTATATTTACCAGTTTTTTTCTTTTTAATTTCATCAATTAATGTTATGTTATAAAATTTATGATATGTTTCATTTATTAAATCTAACATCCATTTTGGTCTTGATGCTAATATTTCACAAATAACATTATCATCACTCATAAAAGAATGAAATGCTCTATAAAGTTCTTTAGCATCATATTCATATGGAGCATCAAACATTGTAATACATAAATCTTTTAATTTAGATGATAAAGTATCTTTAATATCAGATTCAATTGTTACTCCAAACATTTTTTCATAACATGCTTTTATTACTTGTCTTTCATCATTTGATGTATTTATTAATATATATCCTATTTCTTCCTCATTTATTGGTTTACTAAATAATGCATTGTTAAATCTTTGTGCTAATTTTGCTAATTCTGTTACTTCTTCTTGAGTTGGTGCATCATCATTTTCCATTTTATTTTATTTATTACTAATATATATTTTATTTTTTTTTTATTTGAAATTATTTAAATCAAATAAAATAATTAAAAATAATATAACTTAAAAAATGAACACAATGACAACTTTTACATATCTCCTTGATCTAGAAAAGAGTATAGATCCAGGAATGGAGAATAAAATAAAAAAATATGAATTAAAAAAGAAAAAAATGCAAGCTAAAACAATAATAGATCCAGAAATATTTCAAAAAGGTTTAAATGATTTTGGAACAACATATGATAATTACAATCATGCATATTTAGGTTTAAATATATCAGGAAGAGAATTAATATCAATTGGTGGAATAACAAATTATAAATTTTTACAAAAAGTGAATGTTAGTAATAATGATTTAGCAACTTTAGAACAATTAAGTGGTTTATTTCATTTAACAGAATTAGATGCTTCTCATAATAAAATAGAAGAAATAATGGATTTTGATCCTCCTCAAAATTTAGAAAAAGTAGATTATTCATATAATATTGTAACAACAATACAAAATGTAGAAAAAAATCCATTTTTAAAAGTATTATTATTATCAAATAATAATATAAGTAAAATTGATGGTTTATCAACATGTGAATTTTTAGAAGAATTAGATTTGAGTTACAATCATATTGAAAACATAGAAAATTTAGATTCATTAGGTCCATGTTTAACAAAATTAAATTTATGTTGTAATAGAATAAAAAAATTATCTGGATTAGATAATTTAACATCATTAATGGAATTAAATTTATGTCAAAATGAAATAGCACGTTTAAAAGGATTACAAGGATTATTAAATTTACGTTATTTATATTTATCAAGTAATAAATTATCAAGATGTAATCAAGTTGCATATTTAGCAGATTTACCTTTTTTAACAGATTTAGATTTTTGTTATAATGAGGTTCAACATAAAAAATTTTATAGATATCAAATTTTATATTATATTCCTCAATTAAGAATTTTAGATGGTCAAGATGTTACACATTATGAAAAAGTAAAAGCTGATATTTTATTTGGTGCTGATTTAGAAAATAAAAAAGAAATATTTAATGCTTATTTACAAGAAGAACAATTTGTTGATAGAAGATTATTTGTTGCTGAACAAATTGATCCTGAAAGTGATTCTGAAGGAGAAAGAATTGAAGATGGAGAAGTTACTAAAAGTAGAGGAAAAGGAACTGGAATGAGTAAAGGGAATGGTACTGGAATTTCTATTGATAGAAAAGGAACTAAAGGACAAGGTTTTGATGTTTCAGATACTATGGGAGGTAATATGAAAATAGATCCATATACTTATTAAGGCTTTTTTTTTTGGTTTTTAAAAAAAAATTTTTTTAATGTAAAAGTTGGTTTTTATTATATTTTTTTATAATTATTTTTTTTAATTAAGGTTTTTTTAATATTTATTTTTTTACTCATCATTTATTATTATTCCACCTCCTTCTATTAAATTATTTTCTATGATATTATCATTGTTTATATTATAATTATCAAATTTAATAGTATTATCTTTTATATTATCATAATTCATATCTTTTTGATTTTCATTATCAGTATTAATATTTTCATAATTATTATTTTCATTTATGTTATTAATAATATTTTCTTCATTATTATTTTCATTTATATCTTTTTTATTATTATTAATATCATTTATATTATTATCATTATTCTTTTTCTCTATTTTTATATTTGCTTTTGGAACTGGTGGTTTTCTATTTAAATCAAATCCATGTTTAATTTCTTCTATTCTTTTTTCTAAAGTAATATTATATTTTGGTTCATTGAAAAAATAAGGACTTTTCCTATTTGTATTCTCTAATATAGAAGGAGATTCATTATAATCAATATTTTCATCATATTTATAATTATAATTAGCATATTCATTAATTGGAATTTCATCTTCTTTATATTTAATAGGATAATTATCATAAGTTTCAATATTTAAAAATTTATATTTTTGTATATTTGGATATTCATGTGCTAAAGTTCTAGTATTTTCACTATAATCTTTTAATTGATTTCTTAATTGATTTGTTCCATGTTTCATTCTTGATGAAGAAGGTGTATAATAATGATATTTTTTATTTATATATTTTTTACCAAAATATTTATATTTAATTTCTTTTAAATCATTTTCCATTGAACGAATTAAATCATGATTTATTTCTGCTTGTTTTTTCTTATCATAATAATTTTGTAAATCTTTATCTAATTGTCTATTATAATCATTTATTCTTCTTTTTCTTTTTAAAATATCTTGTTGACTTTTATCTGCATTTAATCTTCTTACAAATGCTTTTGCATTTAATGTTAATTTATAATCATTTTCTTCTTGGTTTAATTTTAATATATCTTTTTGAATTGTTGATGATAATGATTTAATATATTCAGTTTTATATTTATCAATTTGTAATATTTCTTTTGCATTTCTTTGAAATTGAACTGATTTATTTATATTATTATATAATTTATTATTTGAGATTCTATTAAAATTATTATATTTATTATATATTTTATTGATATTATTATTATTAAGAGTATAATTATTATTATTATTATTTTTATTATTGAATATATTATTATAATCTGAAGATGATTTTCTTTCATATTTTAATATATATTGATAATTATCATTTATTTGACTCTTTGATAGTTTTTTTTTATGATTTGTATTTTGATTTTCATTATTATTTATTTTATAATTTGATTGAACTCTCTTTGAACTTTTTAATATATATTCGTTATTATTATTATTTGTTTGATAATTTGTAATTACTTTTTTTTCACTATATAATTCATTATTATTATCTATATTAATTTCATTATTTATAATACTTGATTTTAATTTATATACAATTTTCTTTTTACTTGGTTTTTTATTTAAAAGTTGAGTAGTTGGTAATTTAGTTGATTGATATACATTAATTGGTTTTTCATCTATTTGAGAATTATCTATTTTATTATTTCTCAAATTCATGATTTGATTTTCATAATTATAAATATTTCTTTCTAATTTTGCTCTTTCTTCAACATATAATGAAATTTTATATTTTCTTAGTAATTTATTTTTTAATAAAATATTTTCTTCATTTTTAAATGAAGTTTTTTCGTTTATAATAGAAGTATAATCTGGAAATTTAATCTTTCCTGATATAATATCTTCTTTAGTTTGATTATTTTTAGTATTTATTATATTTGTTAAAAAACTATTAATTGATGAATCAAAATTGACAATATGACTCATTTATAAGTTATTTATTAAAAATAATTAAATATTTTTTATTTATTATGGAAAAAATAAATGAAAAAGATAAAAAACAAAAAACTAAAAAACCAGTAAATTTTTCTTTAAATTTTTCTGAAGATATGTTAAAAATACCCTTTTTTGAAGATAAAAAATTTGAAAAGAAAATAGATAGAGATATAGAACAAAGATTAATAACAAAAATAAATATAAATGAAAATGAAAATTATATAGGAGAAACTATAGAAAATATTCCAGATGGTTTTGGAATATTAACAACAAAAAATTATATTTATAAAGGTTTATTTAAAGAAGGAAAAAAAAATGGACCAGGAATATTAAATAATAATAAAGAAACATATAATTTATTTTTTGAAGATGACAAATTATTAAATAATTATTGTGTTAAAATAGAACATAAATATATTATTGAAGGAGGAATAAAAGAAAGTAAAATTAATAAGAAATTACATTTTAAAGATATTGCAATAGTTACAAATACACATAAGAAAGAAAAAATGGAATGTGAAATTAAAAATAAAGAAATAATATTTGTTAAAAAATATAATATTGAAAAACCAAATAGTTATATTTATGGTCCTTGTAATAAATTTGGTAAACCATTTAATGATACAATTATGGAAGTTGATAAAAATTCATATTTAATTATATTAAATTATATTAATGGAAAACAAGAAGGTTATTTTGAAAAATATAATATTAATGGAAAATATACTTTTGGTTATATACATCAAGGAAAAATTTCTGGATATGAATTTAATTTAGATAATAAATTTAAAAGTTTTTCTTTTGGTAAATTTGTTAATGGAATTAAAGATGGTCCTTTTCAATTTTTTTCTAATTATAAAAATAATAAAGATTTAATCGTTTTAACTCAAATTTATTTATGTGGTTTTTTATCTAAAAATGTTGATAAGTATGAAAATGGTTCTAAGTATATTTTACAAAATTATCCTGAATATGCAAATTTTTTAAAAATTCCTTATATGAAAATTGTAAATATATTAGAAAAATATATTGGAGAAAATAAATATGAACAATATTTAAATAAATTTGAAGGTAAAAAAAAGGAGAAAAAAGAATCTAAAAAACATCATAAAGATAAAGCAAAATCGAATAATAATAATTCAAATAATAATAATAATTCAAATAATAATAATAATTCAAATAATAATAA
>JAEEGK010018773.1_pt1 | contig 14913 bp, 12 predicted proteins | sample 8958771 | NCBI WGS metagenome assembly JAEEGK01 (sample SAMN16246547, study PRJNA631951) | gut metagenome | biome: gut microbiome; feature: rumen; material: SC-attached | host: Bos | place: Iran: Karaj | collected 2018-10 | reverse complement strand
AAAATATTTTATAAAAAAATTTGTCATAATATTTATTATCATCTTATTTTTTCAAAAAAATTTTATATTTTATATAAATTAGATTAAAAAATTTTATATGTAATAAATTTTATTTATTTTTAATTTAATAATTCAGTATTATTAATAATTATTATTAAATAATTATTTCTGTATAAATAAATAAAAAATTATTTATATGGTTCAAAAATTAATTATTCGTTAAAAAAGCATAATAATATATATATAAATATATATTTCATGATTATTCTCTATAAATTTAAAAGATAATTATATTTAAAACATTTCTTACCCATTTTTTATAAAAATTTTTCTTTTTTTAAATTAATGTTATTATGAAATAATATAAACGAAATATATTTAATAAAAACCATATATAAAGAATATTAAAAATCTTTTATTAATTTAAAATAAAATGTCTATAGAAGCTGATGCTGAAGCTTTGAGAAAAGCTATGAAAGGTTTTGGTACTGATGAAGACGCTTTAATTAAAATTGTTGCAAATCGTACCAATGCTCAAAGAATGCAAATAAAAGACAAATATAAACAAATGTTCGGTCGAGATTTAATTAGTGATTTAAAAAGTGAATTAAGAGGAAAATTAGAAGATGCTATGGTTGCATTATTCACTGATCCAATTGAATATGATTGTGATTCATTAAAAAGAGCAATGAAAGGAGCGGGAACAGATGAAGATAGTTTAATTGAAATTCTTGTTTCAAGACCTGTCCCAGTTCTTGAACAAATTAAGAAAAAATACAAAGAAAAATATAAAAACGAACTTGAAAATAATGTTAAAAGTGACACTTCAGGTGAAACACAAAGATTATTAGTTTCTATATTACAATGTAAAAGAAGTCAAAATAGAAATCCAAATGTTAATGATTGTGCAGCTAAAGCTCAAGAATTATTTAACGCAGGTGAAGGAAAAAAATGGGGAACTGATAGTGATGTATTTAATAAAATATTTACATTATCTTCTGCAGCTGAATTAATTCAAATTGCTCAACAATATCATAAAATAGCAGGAAAAACAATTTTACAAGCAATTGATGCTGAATATTCAGGAAGTTCCAAAAAAATATTAAAATCAATTGTTTATGCCTTAATTTCTCCTTCAGAATACTTTGCTACTAGAGTTAATGATGCTATTAAAGGATTTGGTACTAATGATCATTTATTAATTAGAGTTCTCATTACAAGAGATGAAATTGATATGCCTCAAATTAAACAATATTATAAACAATTATATGGAAAAGATATGGTCGAAGCTGTTAAAGCTGACATTGGAGGAGAATATAGAAAATTAATGATTGAATTATGTTCACATTAAAATTATGGAAATATTATTTATATTATTTTAAAAATTTAAATTAAATTAAACGTATTTTTTAAATTCTTTTATTTTTTATTTTTTTTTATTTTAATAAAAATATTTTATTTATAATTATTAGTAAAAAATTAATAATGTTTAAAAATCGAAATAAAAATGTTTTTTTAACTAATAATCCTTTAATTACTGCGCCTAAAGAAACGGAATTATTATTTGATTTTAATAATTATTTAACTGATAATAAAACTTATGAAATAAATGAAAATAATAATAATATTTTTTTCTCAAATTCAAATTCTCTAAGTAGAAATTATAATAATAAAAAAGAATTTATTTATTCAAATTCATCAAATTATTTTTTAGGAAATATTTCAACCAAAACAAAAATAACAAATTCTTATAATTTTAAAGGAAAAAAACAAACTCCAAAAAATTTAAAAAAATATTCAATAAAATTAAATAAAAATAATAATAATAATAGAAATTTTTTTAAATTTAAAACAAATAGAAAATATTTTGATGATAATAATTATGATTATTTATTAAATTTAAATGATAAAAATAATGTTGATCAAATTAAAGATGTTATTCTTCCAGAAATTAAATATAATTTGAATAAATTATCAAAACTTAATAAAACTTTATTTCAAAACACAATTTCATCAAAAATGAGAAATTTAAATTTAATGATTAAAGATAAAACAAATGAAACTCATAAATTTCATGAATTAAAAGTTAATTATTTATTAAATATTCAAATTGAAAAAAATAAAAAAGATTTTACAAAAATTTCAACGGCTATTAAAGAATTAAGAACTAAAGAAGAAATTGAAGAAAGTTATGATAATTTTATTGATGAAGGAATTCAAACAAGAAAATTAAAACATATTATTAAAAAATTTTTAGGAGCAAAAGATAGTAAATTAAATCAAATAAAACTTCCATCTCAACCTTTTTTTAACGTTTTTGAAAATAAAGTTAATTTTTTATGGGATGTTAATATTGTTCCTCATATTAAAAATAGTTTCATTGATTTAGCAGGAAAAATAAATCAAATTGATTTTTATCCTAATATTATTAGTATGGGAATTACACATTATTTATGTCAAGTTAGATATAATTTACAAAAAAATAAAGATGTTCAAACGGTAATTAAAAAAAAGAGAGAAAAAAAAGAAGATATATATACTTTACTTTTAAAAAGTATAAAAAAATTTATTGAAAAAGATAATGAAGAAGAAACAAAAAATGATAATAATATTTTACATAAAAGAGAAGATGAAGAAGAAAATATTTTAATTGAAAAAGATGAAGATCAAAATCAAAAAGCTTTTGATTTAGAAAATTTTTTTATTCATAAATATAATAATTATGAAAAAACAGGTTTATCAAATAGAAAAATACATAGAATTATTTGTCATTTAAATTAATATATTATAAATATTATATAACTTTATTTTCTATTAGGTATATATTAATATTATTTTATTAAATAAAAAAAATTTTATTTAAATTATTAATTATTTATATTAAATTATATTTTTTTAACTCTATTATTCTTTTTTATATAATTCTTCATAATAAGAATATATGATTGTCACAGCTAATAAAATACCTGTTCCTGAACCAATTGCTCCAACAAAATCTGCAAATATAGTTAAAGCTCCAATACACATTCCTCCAAAAGTAGCAGCAACAGGAATATATCTTTTAAATATTGTTTTAATGTTTTCCTCTCTAAAACCTGCAATAGTATATCCTTGATCTCTTAAATTTTTGGCAACATCTCCTACTCCACTTCCTGAAACTTCTATCCATGTTTTACTAAATAAACCACAAGAAATTAATATAAATGCAATATAAAAAATTGTATGGAAAGGATCTCTGGCAATATCTAAAATTGAATTAGGGGGAGATATGTAATATACTAACCCACCTATAGGTACACTATGACCTCCCTGTTCTACATCTTGCCACCTTCCTAAAAGTCTAATTATAATATTATTTTTATATCTTTTATATAAAATTTGACTGAAGAAATATAAATTAGATACTAAAGCACTTTGTAAAATAATAGGCATATTACTTGAATAAAATAATTTAATTGGGTATGTTTGATATACTCCAGGATTATTTTTTTGAGTTATTCTAATTTCATATTTAAAACCTTGGAAATAAATAACAACTAAAAATACTAATACAGTCGTTATTAAATTAAATAAATTTGCTCCAGTTGCTCTATAAAAACTATGTTGTAAAGCAGCAACCTTATTAGGTTTTGTTAATAATTGATGAATAGTTGATATAATAGCACCTTCATATTCAGTAGTACCAGATTCAGTTTGAATAGTAAAAGGACTTAAAGCTTTCCAAACAATAGTTTCACAAATATTAACAGCTATAAATAATGATATACCACTTCCTATACCATATCCTTTAGATAATGTTTCATCTAATAATAAAACAATAACACCAGCAACACATAATTGAATAATAATTAAATATGCATTTATTGCTCCTAAACTACTTAAATCTCCATACATTCCACTTACTACATATGCAACTGCTTCTCCTAATGTAATAACAAATCCAAATAATTTAGTAGCCCCATCAAAAAGTTCTTTATCTTCTTTTTGTTTTTTATCTACATCTATTATTTTTGAACCAGCTAATAATTGCATAATCATACCAGATGTAACAATAGGAGATATACCTAATTCCATTAAAGTTCCTCTATTTGATGCCATTATAACTCTTAACCAATATAATGGATCACTATTTGAACTTTGATATATACCATATAATGGAATTTGACAACATACTAAATATATAAAAAGTGCTATAACAGTCCATACAAATCTATCTCTTTTTTGTACTTTTTTCATTGGTGGTTTAATTTCGGGAACCATAAACATTACAGGTTTGACTAGATTTAAAAATTTTATGTTTGTCATTTTGATTTTTAAATAATTTGATTTATTAATTAAGGTTATAAATGTTTAATTAATTATTTTATTCAAATTAATTAATTAATTAATTTTAAAAGAACACGTTAATATTATAATTTTTATAATTTTTTTAATTATTTAATTATATAATTTTATTATATTTTTTTATGTCGGAAATTTTTAATAATGAAGAATATATAAATCTTTCTAAAGAAGATAGTTCATTAAATAAAAATAATATAAAAACAATAAATAAACAAAATGAATTAACTAATATTATTCCATTTGAGCCGGATATTAGTGATTTAAATACAATAAATGATATTAGTATTAAAAAAGAAAAATCACTAGAAATTCCTTCAAATAAAAATATTGATAGAAAAGGAAATTGTTGGATGTTTTTTTATAATAAAAATGATTATCCTTTAATTGTAATTGGACCACATTGTAAAATATTATTATTAAAATTAATTATAATTTTAAATATTAATATTTTATAGGGCCTTTTTGTTTATGTTTATTAATATTTTTAAATTCAATATGTATTTTATATTTTTATGGATTAAGACATTTATTAAATAAATATGTTTGGTATATTGGATTGTTTATATATATAACAGAACTAATTTTATATATATTAACTAGTATTTTGAATCCAGGAACACCTGAAAAAAAATATTTTTTAGAAAATTTTGATATGGAAAAAAATGAATTAAAAAATTATAGAATTTGTGGAAATTGTAAATTAATTATGGATTTAGATAAAGAAACTGAACATTGTATTGATTGTAATATTTGTGTAATGGGAAATGACCATCATTGTCCTTGGACATCAAAATGTGTTGGATATAAAAATATATATTTTTTTTATGGTTTTATAACCTTTTTTTTTATTTTAATAATTTATTTAATGTTTGCTGTTATGACAATAGCATTAAATAGTGATGATAAAAATTAAAATTATCTATAAAAAAATATAAATATAATAATAATATTATTATTATAAATAAAAATTTATATACTATTATATTAATATAAATAATATAAAATAAAATACCTATGTAAAAAAATATATAAAAACAAAAAAAATTTTATTTTTCATAATATGCTTTTATTATTTGATTTTGTTTCATAAAAGGTGAACGAGGTATTAATGGTTTATATGTTCTTAAAATTTTATGTTTTAATAATTCAGATTTTAATCCTTTAAAATTATTCCAAGTATCAATTAATTCAGATAATTTTTTGTTTAATTTTTTTTTCTCATTTTTTAATTTATATTCTCCAAAATTTTCTATTTTTAAGTTTTCTTTTAAATTTAAATTTTGAAATCCAATTTTTTTAAATTCTGTTTGTTTTTTTATTAAATTTGTTTTTATATCAAATAATGTATTATTTTCAACAAAATCTTTATTTAAAATTATATCTTCATGAATAACTCTATTAACTACATTATCAACATAATGATAATCTTTTGGTTCGATTAATTTTTTAACATTATTTGCATTTTTTTTCATTAATTGAAAAAAATCAATAGTTTCTTTTTTATTTTTATCAATTAAATCAGAATAATTTCTTTTATGTAAAGAACTTTTATTTTTTATATTCGAATTAAAAAATTTTTCGTTTTTACAAATTTTAATTTCATTTTCAATTTTATCACTTTCTTTTAATATTTGATTTTTATTCTTAACTAAAACATTAATAACATTTTTAATTTTTTTATTTTGTTTTGGTGATAAAGTTTTATATATTAATTTTTTTTCACTATCATTACTATTAAAAGAATTAAAAACATCATTTTTATCATATAAAATTTGATTAATAATATTTCTACTTTTATTTATAGGTTGTCTAAAAAAATCACCTAATTTATATTTTTTAGGTTCATCATAAGTTTCTAATTTATTAATATGTTTAGCTTGATCATTATAAATAATTGTATTTATTAATTGTTGACATTTAATTTTTTTTTTTAATTCATCATAATATTCTAATTCATTTGAATTAAATTTAAAATATCTTTTTTTCTTTAAATTTAAAGGTTTTTTTTTTGAATTTCTTGCTGAATTTATTTTATTTATATTTGTATAATTATCATATGTTGAAGATGAACCTAAACTATTCATTTGATTTATTTTTTTTTTAATATTTGTTTTTTCTGATTTATATGATTTTATTGAGTTCATTGATTTGATTGAATTAACTGAAACTCTGTTTGAATAATATGAATTTGATTTCATAATATTTTATTTTTTATTTTTTTTTTTTATATAAAAAAATTTTATTATGGATTTAAAAAATTTAAAAGAAATTTCAGAAATTGAAAAAAATATTAAAATTGAAAATTTTGAAATTGAAAAATTAAAAGATGAATATTCGAAACAATTTTCAAATTTAAAAAAAGAAGAAGAAATTTTAAATTATAATATTCAATTTTTTGAATATATATTAAAAAATTATTATACAGAAGAAAATAATAATGTTAATATTGAAAACAATAATAGTAATAATAATATAACAAATTCTCAAGAAATAAAACAAAAAAATTTAGATTTCGATGAAGAATCATATAATAAAAAATTAAATAACGTAGAAATAAATAGTTTAAATCAAAATTCAGAACATAATGATAATAATATTTTCAATGATGATTTTATATTTTAATAAATAATTATAAATAATAATTAACCTCTTAAATTAAATATATATATATATAATATATAAATAATAATAATTATATATATAATTCATAAAAATTTATAATTATAAAAAATGTATAAAAGTTTTTATATTTTATTTTTAATTATAATTTTATTTTATAATTCTAATTGTGGATGGACAAAAGATAATTTATGGAAAAATATAGAAGATTCAATTAAAGATAAATCAAAATTTAATTATACTTTTTATGACCCAAATAATCTTATTAAATCTCAAAACAAATCAAATTTTGTAAATTTTCTTTCCACAATGAAAACTTACAAAGGAATTTCTGTATTTTTTTTCGTAGTAAATAAAATAAATAATAATGATAAAAAAGCAACAAAAGAAGAATTTGAAACTTTTTTAAATAGCATTTATTTAACATTTTCATTAACTTATCAAACAAATATAGAAAAATCAATTTTTGCTTTATATTCAACAGATGATTATGAAATAAATTTTATAGTAGGAGATTCATTAAGAGATAAATTTGGAGTAGATATAAAAAATTATACATTAGAAAGTTTATCTGATTATGTACATAAAAATAAATATGAATATGTTATAGAAAAATTATTAAAAACTTTTGATTCATTAACAGGAGAAAGTATATATGAAAAAGGATTAGACCAATATGGTTATGAAGATTATGGTGATGATTATTATGATAAATTATTTCCGGAAGAAAATGTTCATTCAGATGAAATTGTTATTAAGAAAAAAAATAAAGTTAATAAATGGATGGTATTTTTAATTATTATATTATTAGTTATTTTGTTTTTATTAGCTTATTATTTCACAAGATTAAGAAGAAGATTAAATTATATTAGTTCTAAAGGAACTAATTATTTAAATTTAATTTCTACTGTTTCTGAAGAACAAATGAATTAAATATTTATTTTCTTTTTAGATAAATAATTTATTGTTTAATATAATTAAAATATATTAAATTTAAAATAATAATAAATATTAAATGGAAAATTCATTATTTTTGTGCAAAATTTGTAATAAAAATTTTGAAAATGAAAAAAATTTAAATATTCATATTAAAACACATTCAAATAATAATAATAATAAAAAATTTATTCAAGAAATTACTGAAGATTTATTATTTCAAAATAATAAATCTAAAAAATATTCTGATTTAAAAGAAATTAATTTACAAAATAAAAATTTAATTTGGTTTGTTCATAATAAAAAAATAAATTTTAATAATTTAACACCTGTAATTAAAATAAATTTAAGTAATAATTATATAAAAAATATAAGTGATTTAAAATTTCTTATTAATTTAAAAGAAATAAATATTTCAAATAATAAAATAATTTCTTTATCATTTTGTGAATTTTTATTGAATTTAGAAAATTTAAATGCAGAAAATAATCAAATAACTGCAATTTTAAATTTAGAAAAAAATAAAAAAATTAAAATATTAAAATTATCACATAATAACATAGAAAATTATAATATGACATTAGATATTATAAATAAATTAAAAAATATAGAAGAATTAACAATAAATTTTAATCCGTTTTTAAATGAAATATTTGCATATAAAAAATTTTTTACATTTATTTTTCAATATATTTTAAAATTAGATAATGAAATAATTCAAGATGTTGATAGAGATTTAGCAAGAAGATTTATATTCGAAAATAAAGAAAAATATTATAAAATAAATTTATTTCAAAATTATAATCCAAATTCAAATGTTATAAATAATATTGAAAATAATAATTATAAAACTCAAAATAATTTTGGAGAAATAAATAATCAATATCGAGTTGGTAATACAATTTTATCAAAAATTGGTTATGTTTCATATAATGAACAGCATAAAATGAAAAACACAGCAGGATTTCAAAATAAAAATTCAGATTTTAAATTAAATCCCATTCAAAATAATAAAAAATTACCAAATATTAATAAATCAAATAGAGAATATTCAGAATTATTAAAAGAAAATAAATATCTACGAGAAATTATAGAAAAACAAAAAAATGAAATAGATGATCTTAAATTAGAATTAGAAAATATAAAAAAAATAAATGAAGCAAATGAAGGATTAATCGCTCAATATAAAATGGAAAAAAATATTCAATCTAATGCAAATAATAAAATTATAAATAGTAATTATCAAAATGAATTAATTAAATTAAAAGAACAGTGTGATATATGGAAAAAAGAATATATGGATCTTTTAGAAAAAACTATGAATTCAAATAATTTAAATAAATTTCAAATTGAAAATCCTTTAAATATTTCAATGTCAAATTTCAAATTCAAAAAAGAATTTAAATTTGATAAAAGACCTCAAACAGCAGGAATTAGAGGAATTAAATCAACGGATTTTGATCAATTAGCTACTCAATATAAAATAATAAATAGAAAAAATTCTTTAGATGATTCTTTATCTGAAGAAGAAAGTAATAATGAAGAAGAAGAAGAAAGTGAAAATAGTAAAGAAGAAAAAATTAAAGAAGGAATTGAAAAAATAAATGAAAAAATTAATTTAATTCAAAGTAATTATTTAAATAATAAAAAAGATGATGATGAAAAAATTGTAGTTGAAGATATGGATTTTGGAAATTTAGATGAAATGTTAAAACAAAGTTTTGATGATTTAAAAATTGCCAAAGAAAAATTAGAAAAAGAAGAAAAAGAAAGTGAAATTAAAAAAAATACAAAAAGAGAAATAAAAAAGAAAAAAATATTTTTAGATAATTATGAAATTAAAAAATAAAATTTATATATAAATTTTTAAAATTAATTTTAAATAATAATATTATTATTAAAATTAAATAATTAAAATAGAAAATTATATTTTAATATGAATAAAAAAATATTTTTTTTAATTTTGTTTTTATTTTTTTCTTTTATAAAAAACGAAGATGAATCATTATCAAATGAATTACCAATTTGTAATGAATCAGATATTAATATATTTGTAACAAAATGTGATAAAAATTTGAAACAAAATGTTCTTTTTTCAAAACCATTTAATTGTGATTCTTCTTCATTAAACATTCCACAATCAATAATGAATATTGATTGTATTGAATGTAATTCAGGTGAATATACATCTTATGATATTATAAATAAAAAATTAATATGTTTAAAATGTAATAAACATTCTTTTTCAACAAATAATTTCATAATTAATGGTGAATTAAATGGATGGACTAAAAATAATATTAAAGAATTTAATAATGAATGTTTTATAAAAAATGGTTCAATTACAAATCAATTTTGTTCAAATTTTTATAGCAATGATTTAAAAAAAATAAAAAGCGGAAATCCTTTTAATTATAAGGAACCTATTTTTTATACAGCTCAATTATCAAAAAATTTTGAAGTTTTAAAAAAAAGTGAATTAAAATTTAAATATAAAAAAGGAACAATTATAAAAGAAAATTTAAGTAAAAACGGAATTTTTATTGTTTATTTAGATTATTCAATTTATTTAATAGACAATGATTTAAAAAGTGCAAATGAATATCAAGAAGTTACTATAGAATTAGAAAAAGGAAATCATACAATATTATTTAAATATTCAAAAACAGTAAGTGATGGTATATCAGAAAATTTATCATTAAAAATATCAAAAATTGAAATAAAAAATATAAAAATTAATAATAATATATGTACACCATGTGAAAAAGGTTATTTTACATTAGATTCTGGAAGTGAATTTTGTCAAAAATGTGAAGATGGAAAATATTTTGAAAATGATTCATGTAAAGAATGTCCAATTGGAAAATATTCTATAACTGGCTCAGGAGAGGAATCATGTATTGATTATCCTAATTGTTCTCAAAAAGATTATATAAAAATAAAAGAAAATAAATGTATAAATAATAAACAAAAAATAAATAACAAATTAATAAATTTAAAATGTATTGAAAAAGATTTAAAATTAAAAAATTATGAAGAATTTATTGATTGTGAAGAATGTCCAATTGGAAAATATTTTCAAAATATAAATGAAAATGAAAAAGAATGTGTTTCTTGTGAGAATAATACTTATACAGATAATATAAATTCAAATGAATGTAAAATTTGTGAAGGAACAATAAAAAATGTTTTTTATTTTGAAATTGAAAATTATTCAAAATTAAATAAAACAATTGAATTAGAAGATGAAGGTTTATTAACAGTTGATTTCGATTTAATAGAAGAAAAAGAAAAATATTTTATTTTATTAAGAATAGATAATAATATTAGTGTTGAATTAACAAAAAATTCAAATTCATATTTTTTAGTAAAAGGTGAACATAATATATATATAAAATCAAAAAATGTAATGTTAAAATCTATTCAAATAACAAATTCAAAAGAAGGTGCAGGATTTCAATGTAATTTTTGTCCAGAAAATTTAAAAATAAAAAATGATAAAAACCAAATTATATGTAATGAATGTGAACCTGGATATGAATATAATGAAAAAAAAAAGGAGTGTATAAAATGTATAAACAACGACGTTAAAATATCAAAAGGTAATGAAGAAAAATGTCATACTTGTCCTACTTTTACAACTGCAAATAAAATTAATACAGAATGTATTCATTATGATGTTTATTATCATAATAAAGAAAATTTAAAATTTTATATTAAACAATATGAAGAGATTCAAAATATAATTTGTTCTTATAAAAAATTATGTTATAATACATTATTTGGTCCAATAAATGATAATAATAATGATTTATATTTTTTTTCTTTTCAAAAAAGTACACATTTTAAAAATATTGATTATGTTTATAGATATTATGAAAATTTAAATAAATATAAAAAAAGTTATATTTTTTTATTAAAAAATTTAGATAATTTTTCAAATGAAAAGGATTTTATAAAAAATAAAAAATATTTAATTAGTTTAGGTTCTGAAATTGAAAATATAAAATTATTAAAAAATAATAATAATAGAGGAGTATTTATTCATTATAATAATGGAGATAAATGTATTGAAGATAATACAAAAAATTATGAAACATATTTATTTTTAAAATGTAAAAATGCTCATAATAATAAAAAAAATATGAAAGGTCCAAAATTTATAAATAAAACAGAATGTGTTTATTATTTTGAATGGGAAGGACGAGGAGGATGTCCTATTTGTTTAAGTGAAGAAATAGAAAAAATAGAATTTCAATGTAGAAATTGGGAAAGAAATGTTAGTTTTGTTGAAAATAATCATTGTTTAATTTATAATACTTCTCAATTTTTAGGTAATAATATTGGTTTTAGTGATAAGGAAATTATTATTAGTGAAAATGATATGAAATTATTAAATATATATAATATTAATTATCAAAATAATATTAATAATAATAAAAAAGGTTATTTTGTTGAAAATACCTTAATGACTGAATTTTGTACTTTATTACATGATTATGATAATACTATTTTTAAAATTGTGATATGTTTTTTTATTTTTTATGGTTTTTTAATTTTTATTTTAGTTTTTTGTATTATTAAATATAAAAGAACTATTAAAAGTTATTCAAAATTAAATTATGAAGATGATAATCATAGTATTTTTGAAGAAAAAAAAAGAATAAAGGGAAGACATCCACCTCAAATTATTGAAATTTCTGTTGAAAGAAATTATGAAAAACAATAATTTTTTTTAATATTATATTTATTTAATTATATTATTAATTTTATTAAGTTTTAACTGAATAATATCAACTTTTTTTTCAAAATATTTTATTGTTTATTAATAAATTCTTTCAATTAAAAATAGTATAAAAATAAAATAAAAACTTAAATTTCTTTAAATAATATTTATTTTTATTTTTTATATATAATAATATCATAATTATTTATATAAAATGATATTTTTAATAATAAATTAATAATATTTGATTTTAATTTAAATTTATTATATATTTGTTTTTTTAGGTTTAACTAAAAACCAAAATATAGCAATTTCACAAACAGTCAATCCAACAATAGTACATATTGCAATAATTTTCCATACATTATTCCCACAACCTAAGCCATCATTTTCTTGTTTTGGTTTAATTAACAAAAAAATTAAAAAGAATCCCCAAATTAATCCTCCTAAATGTCCATAATTATCAATCATATCATTACTGAATCCATAAGAAATATTCATTAAAACAATAAAAATAATAAATATTAAATTGCAAAATTTATTCATCGTTCCTAATACCCTATCTAAATAATTCCAATTAATTATCATATATCCAATATAAGCTCCTAACATACCAAATATTGCAACACTTGCTCCTACACCAGGAGTATCATTTATGCAACAACTAAATAATCCTCCTCCAATATTACTGAATAAATATAATAAAAATATTGATAATGTCCCTATTTCTGTCTCCATCATACATCCTATTATAAATTGACTAAATAAATTAATTGTAATATGGATTAAATTAGCATGTAATAAACCAAATAAAATTAATCTATATACTTGACCATTGTATATTTTATAAGGATATTTCATTCCAAATGTATCTAAAGAATTAAATTGAGGTGCTAATAACTCAGTGGCATCCTTTTTTATACCTTTATAACATAATGTTATTATATATAAAATTATATCAATCATTGATATAATGAATATAAAACTTTTAATTGTAAAAGTAGGACAACAAATTGATTTTAAAAAGTGTCCAAAAGATTCTTTACGAATTTCACCTGGGTCAAGATTATTGTCCATTTGTCCAAAAAGCACAGGAGAATATCCATTATTATTATTATTATTGTTATTATTATTATTATCATTATTTCTATTTGGATCATTAAATCCATGTATGTTTCCACTCATTTATATTTATTTATTTTATTTATAAATATTTATAATATTTTATTTAAAATAAATTTTAATAATTTTTATTTATTTATTTATTGGTTGAAATAATTTATTTTATAATATTTTAACTTAAATCTAATAGATCTATATTATTTGACTGTTGAATATTATTATTATTATTATCATTTGTTTTTTGAGTTTGTATATCAACATTAATTAAATCATTAAATGGATTATAATAATTATTATCTTTATTATTATCATTATTATTATTTTCATTATTATTTATCAAATCAAAAATATTATTATTATTATTATTATTATTTTGTATATTATTTATATTATTATCATTTTTATTTATAATATTTTTCTTATCTTTTTCATTATCTTCATCACTACTTTCATCTTTTTCTCGAGTTAAATCAAATTGTTTTTTATTAATTTTTTTTTTATTAAAATTATAACTTCCTAATGAACTTAATAATCCTCCCTCTCTACTTAATTCTTCTTTTTTTTCTTTTTCTTTTTCTAAATTATATTTTTTTCTTTCAATATTAATTTGTTCATCATTTTCTAATAAATTATAAATTAATTTTGCTTTATCTCTTATGTTTTCAGCACCATTAACTTCATAATTAAATTTAATTAACATATATATTAATTCTTTTGAATATTTTATTTCATATAAAAATTTTTCTGCAGCACTTTTTATCAATACTTCTATTAGTTTTAATGTTTTATATATCGCTTTCCATTCAGTATGTTTTAGATTTAGATTATAATGTATTCTTTTCATTAATATGTTTATTTCATCTTGATCTGAAGTTTTTTCGATTAAATCATTGAGATATTTTTCATATTCTTCATGAGATAAAAGTTTTTCTCCAGTTAAATATTCAAATAAATCTTCGGTACTATCTCCAAAAAAATTCATATAAAAGTTTAATATTTAATATATATTTAAATTTATATAATTTTATTTAAAAATATAAAAAATAAATATAATATTTATTTTTTTATATTTATATTTTTATAATTTAATTTATGATTTAAAATATTCATATAATGGGGATTGGGGATTGGGGATTGGGGATTGGGGATTGGGGATTGGGGATTGG
>JAEEGK010018771.1_pt1 | contig 14915 bp, 11 predicted proteins | sample 8958771 | NCBI WGS metagenome assembly JAEEGK01 (sample SAMN16246547, study PRJNA631951) | gut metagenome | biome: gut microbiome; feature: rumen; material: SC-attached | host: Bos | place: Iran: Karaj | collected 2018-10 | reverse complement strand
TGTTGCCATTGATAGCGTTTCTGGCGGCGAATACGGATTCTCCCCTTGTTTCAATGTTTGCCGATGCGTGCGGATAGCATACGTCCTTTGCGGATGTTGTGTCGTGGCAGTTCAGCGCAAGGTTTTTACGGCTTTGGATTTCAGATATTTCGGCTTGGCGTGCTTTGAGCAGGTGGATGTCACCCGAAAAAGTTTTTGGATTGTATGAAAAGCGTTTTTCGCCGAACGGAATCGTCATCGTGTAGCTGGTGCCTTTCATGTATACGAAAGACGGCTCCAATACGTCATCGAGCTGGATTACAAGAAAAGAGCCGGGGGTTGCCGTCAGAGTGATGGTGTCGCCCTCGTTGTACTGTGCGTTGTACACAAGATTCACGCGGTAATTGCCGTTGTCGGTGGCAAGAAGCTTTCCGTTTTTGTCGTTTATCGATATTGATATGTTGCTCATTTATTCATTTGCTCCTTAAGTTCTTTTAGTGTTTTGTTATATGGGTAGATTTTTTCGGCCGCTTCAAGGTACGGGGCGGCATCTGCTTTTTGTTTCGAGTTTATCAGCGCATACGCGAGCGAGATATTCACATCGAACAGGTCGAACGGCTCAAACTCGGCGTTCGTATCTGCAAGTATCGCTTTCATGCACTTTATGCCCTCTTTGTAGTTGTAGAACGGTGCTGGCGCGTAAATATTCTGCGCATCCCGAAGATACATCGCGCTCGCGCATCTGGGGTTGTATTTGAGCACGTCTTTTGCAAGTCCGTTCACGCGGATGCCTTGTGACATCATGTACCAGAATGATTTTACAGTGCAGTTTTGTGCGATGGCATTTGTGTATATAAGGATAGTTTCAGCGTTTTCGCTTTTGTTGCGGGCTTCATCAGCGTATTCAAATGCTGTGTCGCCAAGCTTTTCGGCGCGTTTAGTGTCTCCAGCGTTTCCGCAGATTCGGCTCATCAGGTAGTAGCACCAGGCGAGGTTCACGTTTTTTGTTATGCCGGCTGGGGTTTTCTCTGCCTCTTGCAAGGCATCCTGGAAAAGTTTTTCGTATTGTCCTGATGTGGTTATCGTGTCATTGTAGAAGGCGTCGTGCAAGGCTTTTCGGGCGGGCGGTTCTGTAGCGGAAAGGCCGATGGAAAGAGAAAACAACAAAAGAATGATTGTCGCAAAAAATTTCTGCGTGGGTTTTTGTGTAAAAGTCATACAATTATTTTACAATGGGAATTCAGATTTTTCCATAGGCACGCCACATTGATGGTTATGATTGTGCAAATGCGGCAGGGTGGCGAATGCAGCGCATCTGAAAAAAAGAGCCGTTCCCCCTCCCGAAAACGACTCTTATATCACGTCCACCATTTGCCTGTGGTATTATTTCATTCAAGTATACCATCGATTAAAAGATATGGGAATAAAAAAATCAGATTTTGTACCGATTTTTGATAGAAATTATTCCTTTGGGGCGGTATCCGGGGAAGTGCCGCGTCGCTTGTAGAATTCCTGCATCACGTAGAACGCGAGCTTTCTGTGCTTCTTGTCCTCTGACAAAAGGCCTTTGGTGTTGCGTCCTTTTTGCCATGCACTCATGCGGCGCGGTGTTCTGAAATCGAACAGGATCCACGGGCATGTTCCCTGAATGAACGGAATACGGCTGAAAAGCTCGGTCTGCTTTTTGTAGATGTATTCCTGGCACGTCTCTGTTCCTTTTTGGTCAATCGTTCCGTAATGGCCGCTCAACGCATCCGCGCCGAACTCGCTGATGACGACCGGCTTTGTTGGGTTGGAGTTCGCCATAAGCCGCGGAAGCTGCTCGAAGTCAGGGTTGTACCAGCCGTAGTATTCGTTAAGTCCGATAACATCAAGGTATTCTTCAAGTCTGTCGGCGATTTTCAAGTGTACGTGGTCAACAAGGCATGCCGCCGAGACAAGGCGCGTAGGGTCAAGTTTTTTCGCATGGACGGCGAGGCGGCTCATAAAAGAAAGCCGATCGTCTGTATCGGGGTTTTCGTTACCCACTGACCAGATGATGACGCTGGCGCGGTTTTTGTCGCGCAGAATAAGCTCCGTCAGCTGATTTTCCGCATCTTTGTATGTGTCGTCGTTTTTAAAAGCGATAAGCCAGTAAACGGGAATCTCTTCCCAGAGCAGAATTCCCATTTTGTCGGCAAGGCGGGCAACATCTTCATTATGAGGATAATGGGCGAGGCGCATGAAATTGCAGCCCATTTCCTTTGCGATGCGGATGTTCTCTTCTGCCTCTTCTTTTGTGACGGCTTTTCCGTTCGGCGCGCTCTCCTCGTGGCAGGCGACACCGTTCAAATAGATAGCCTTTCCGTTAAGAAGAATCTTGCCGTTTTTGACTTCGACCGTTCTGAAACCGATGTCGTCACTAACAGTATCGAGCGCGGTGCTGTTTCCTTCAAGGAAAAGCTCCGCCGTCACCTTGTAGAGCTTGGGGGTCTCTGGTGACCATTTTTCGACAGCAGCGGTAAAGCTGGTCGCGCCGGAGTAAAGTGCGCCCGTACATGCGTTCGCACCATCGGCACATGCGCTGTCTTTTTTCAGCGCGATACACTGTTCAACGCCCAGTTCCGGAATGCGGACGGTGACGGCGGCCGAAGCGGAAAAGCCGTCTGGAACTGCTACCTGAACTGACGTATCTATCTCGTTGTTGCCGCCATTACGTAAGTTTATTGAAAATTGCTTTATGTACGCTTCCGGCAATCTGATAAGTTCCACAGAACGTGTGATACCGCCGTAGTTGAACCAGTCCGTGTTTATAGAAGGAAGCTGTGTCCGGCGGCGCTCGTTATCTGCGACGACAATAATTCTGTTTTCTTTTTTAAGGAGCTTTGTAACATCAACATAAAACGGTGTTGAGCCGCCTCTGTGGAATCCGGCAAAAATACCGTTCACAAAAACGCGGGCATTGTAGTAAACAGCCCCGAACTTAATGACGACTTTCTTTTCTCCGTGGTTTTCGTAAAGAAATCGGCGAGTATAAACTCCCGGACCTTCATAATAGAAATATTCCGGTTTTTGTGTGTTCCAAACTCCGGGAACTTTTAACGGCTCCCAAAAATCAAAGTCGTAATCGCGCGGAAGCGGGCGACCATCCTTATCATAGAAGTTTTCCTCGTACCATTTGCCACGCAAGCAGTAATCGTACTGGTCGGTAGAAAAGTTCCACATGCCGTCGAGCTTTTCTTTTGCGCGTCCAGCATCACAAATGAATGTGTCGGCATCGTAGAAAGGATTTATATAATTAAGTGCATAATCGTCGTTGTGAATATCTTCCGTAAAGTTTGTTATTTTCTTTTCCATAGTTAAATATCCGTCCTGTAAAGAATTATCAAAAATATACGCAGTGCAATTCAGCTATGTGCGCATCACAAAAATCGTGCGAACAGCTGAGCAGCTTTTTATCTTTTTTAGGCTACATTTGATATTATCAGTTGTCCATATATTTTTTTTAGCCGTCCATTCATTTTTTTGCGTTCGAAAAGTCCGTCAAAATATCGGTTTGTGAACGAATCAGCAGAAACATATTAAAACGAACAAAAATGAATCATTTTTGCAATTTTATTGTATGTCGTTTTTGAAAATTCAGCCTTACCATTACAATAACAAGGATTTTTCAAATCCGTCTGCCGTATGGCAGAACAAAACAGGAGGAACTGTAATGAAAAAATTTGCACTCGTCTTAATGGTGCTCGTTCTCGCAATGGGAATGGTTTTCGCCGGTGGAAGAAAAGAAAAGACAGATAACGGCGTTACGACAATCAAATGGGCTCTCTGGGACTATGACCAGACTGTTTACTACAAACCGCTGATTGAAGCGTTTGAAGCTGCTAATCCTAACATCAAAATCGAGCCTCTCGATCTTGGTTCAACAGACTATTCAACGATGCTGAGCACACAGCTTACTGGTGGTGACTCATCTATCGACGTAGTTACAATCAAGGATATTCCTGGATATGCTACTCTTGTAAAAGCTGGACAGCTTCTTGATTTGAACGACTACATCAAGGCTAACAAGATTGACCTTTCTGTATACTCCGGTGGAGCTGAGCAGGTAAACGTAGACGGACATCAGTATGAGCTTCCTTTCCGCAGTGACTTCCGCGTTGTTTTCTATAACAAAGACCTTTTCGACAAGGCTGGCGTTGCTTATCCTTCAAACGACATGACTTGGGATGAGTACGATGCTCTCGCTCGCAAGATGACATCTGGCAGCGGCGCAAACAAAGTTTACGGTACACACTACCACACATGGCGCTCAATCGTTATGTGTCAGTCAACACTCGACGGAATCCACACAGCTGTTACACCTCCATATGACTTCATGAAACCTTACTACGAAAGAGTTCTGAAACAGCAGAAAGACGGAATCTGTATGGACTATGCACAGCTCAAGACAACAAGCACACACTACTCCGGTGTTTTCTACAATAACTCTGTTGCTATGATGGAAATGGGTTCATGGTTCATCTCTACACTTGCTAACCAGGTTAAGCAGGGTAAGACAGATGTTAAGAACTGGGGTCTTGTTAAGCTTCCTCACAACCCAGGTCAGCCAGCTGGTACAACAGTTGGAACAATCACAGGTATTGGTGTAAGCGCAGCTTCAAAGAAAAAGGATGCAGCATGCAAGTTCGCAACATTCCTTTGCAGCGAAGACGGAGCAGCAATCCTTGCTAAGACAGGTAACTATCCTGGAATCTTGAACGACAACGTTGCTAACATCATCGTTAACCAGCTCGAAGGCTTCCCAACAGATGCTAACTCTAAGGAAGCTCTCCAGACAGCTCAGATTTTCCTTGAGATCGCATACAGCGACAAGGCTCCAGAGATTGAGACAGTTCTTAACGCAGGACATGACAACATCATGACTTACAACTGCACAATCGATGAGGGAATCGCTCAGATGACAAAAGACGTTCAGGCTATTCTTAACAGATAACTGAACTAGTTTTTCTAAACGAGGACTTGCAGGTAGCAGAAACCTTTATGGAATCTGTGACTTCTGCAAGTCCTTCTTTACAACCAATGGAGCTGCACGAAAGATTGCAGCTTGTCCAGTCACTTTACGGAGACTTTCATGCCGAAGGACATAACGTCTAACTCATTAAAAAAACGTAAGATAAAAGATAATCTTGTTGCTTACAGCTTTATTTTGCCCAATTTTCTGGGTTTTGCTGTTTTTACGCTTGGACCTATTCTTTTTGCAGTCTATCTTGCTTTTACAAAATGGAATGGCTCTGGAGACATAACATTCATAGGGTTTAAGAATTTTATAGATTTATGGTCTGATTCGCGTTTTTTAACATCGCTTAAAAATACGATTGTATATAGTGTGGCGGTCGTTCCTTTGACCGTTATCGCATCGCTTTTTCTGGCTATTCTGCTTAACCAGAAAATATACGCACGGAACTTTTTCCGCACGGTGAACTTCTTCCCGTATGTAGCATCGCTTGTTGCCGTTGCGGTTGTTTGGAATATGCTTTTTAACCCGGCGAAGGGTCCTGTTAACATGCTGCTTTCTTTCCTTGGTGTTGCTGACGAGAATCTTCCTCGTTGGGCAGCCGACAAAGACTGGGCTATGTTCACGGTAATTCTTTTCAGTGTATGGAAAAATGCGGGTTATTACATGATCATCTACCTTGCCGGCTTGCAGGGAATAAGTGCACAGCTTTACGAAGCCGCCACGCTTGATGGAGCGACGAAACGCCAGCAGTTCTGGTATGTAACGTTGCCACAGCTTCGTCCGACGACGTTCTTCGTTGTCGTAATGCTCACAATCCAGTGTTTCAAGGTTTATGACCAGATTTATATGATAACGCAGGGTGGTCCTGGAACTTCGACGCTCGTTCTTGTTTACCATATTTACAACACAGCGTTTATCTCGTGGGATTTGGGCTATGCAAGCGCAATTGCAATGGTACTCTTCCTTCTTGTCCTTATTGTGACGATTATTCAGTTCAGAGGAGAAAAGAAGTATGCAAACTCATAGTCTTACTAAATCAAAATACTCCCTTGATGTAATGGGAAAAACTTTCATATATCTTTTCCTCATCATTATTACGATATTGTCGCTTATCCCGTTTTTGTGGATGCTTTCTGCTTCTCTTAAGTGGGATAAGGATGTTTTCAAGTTCCCGATTGAGTGGATTCCGAAAGAGCCGCGCTGGTCGAACTATATTGAGATTTGGAAAACTATTCCGCTCGGAAAGTTCATTTTCAACACGGCAAAGCTCACCGTAATCGTAACGATTTTGCAGATGCTTACATCAAGTTTTGCCGCATATGCGTTCGCAAAACTGAACTTTAAGTTCAAGAAAGGTTTGTTCCTTGCGTACATTGCTACAATCGCGATGCCGTGGCAGGTTTACATGGTTCCGCAGTTCATAATGATGCGCAGCTTCCACCTGAACAACACGCATCTTGCGATTATCTGTTTGCAGGCGTTCAGTGCGTTCGGCGTGTTCCTGATGCGTCAGTTCTATCAGTCTATTCCAGACGACCTTTGCGAGGCGGCACGAATCGATGGTATGAACGAGTACATGATTTGGGGAAGGATAATGCTTCCGCTTTCAAAGCCGGCGCTTTCGACGCTCGTTATTTTTGCATTCGTCGCCACTTGGAACGACTTCCTTGGACCGATGATTTACCTTACGCGCACCGACCTTAAAACAATCCAGATTGGTTTGCGTATGTTCATAACGCAGTATTCTTCAGAATACGGACTGATTATGGCGGCGAGCGTCGTCGTACTTATCCCGGTTCTTATCGTGTTCCTTTCGTTACAGAAGTTCTTTGTTGAGGGAATTGCGACATCGGGTATTAAAGGATAAGCGGTATGATGAAGTTTTTTGCAGAGGCTGCGGCTTTCGCGGTTTCTGCGGCGAGGTAAAGCATGAACGAGTTCCCGGAAAAACCGTGCATCTCTGCGGAGGAAGTGCAGACAGCGCTTTCTGCCGCCTGTGCTCAAGTAAAACGCAATATTCCTCTTTTTACAGGCTTTTGCCAGAACCACTCCAGTGTTAACGGATTTTACCCCAAGTGCGAGAATAACCAGTGGACTTGTGGGTTCTGGCCGGGAGAAATATGGCTTTCTTATGAGCACACAGGCGATATGGTTTTCCGTAGCGAGGCAGAGCGACTTGTACAAAGCTTTTATGAGCGTATCACTAACAAAATAGAAGTTGATCATCATGACATGGGCTTTTTGTACTCGCCGTCATGCGTCGCCGCTTACAAGCTTACCGGGAATGGAATAGCAAAACAAGCTGCGATTTTGGCAGCCGACCAGCTTATCTCGCGGTTCCAGCCAAAAGGCGGTTTTATCCAAGCGTGGGGAAAAAAAGGCGAAAAAGGAAACTATCGCTACATCATCGATTGCCTTTTGAATCTTCCGCTTTTGTATTGGGCCTCGGAAACGACAGGCGACGCAAAATACAGCGAAATTGCTAACACACATATCCGTACATGTTTGAAAAACTCTTTTAGAGATGATTTTTCAACATATCACACTTTTTTTATGAACCAAGATACCGGCGAACCTGATCACGGCGCAACGTGTCAGGGCTATAAAGATGATTCCTATTGGGCCAGAGGGCAGGCATGGGCCATTTACGGAATCGCGCTGGCGTTTAAATATGTCAATACCACCGAATATTTGACGCTATTTGACAATGTTTCTGCTTTCTTCCTAAATCGCCTGCCAAAAGATTTTGTCCCGTATTGGGACCTAGTTTTCGCCGACGGCAGCAATGAGCCCAGAGACTCCTCGTCTGCAGCCATTGCTGCCTGCGGTTTTTTGCAGATGGCAGATAATTTGGATGCCACTAATTCGGGCAGCGCGTCAGTTTTATCAGAATCAGGTCGCGCGAAAACCGTACCAAACTCGGAAAAAGCCGCCTCGTACAGAAAAATCGCAGCGCAGATTATGAAATCGTTGTGTGACTCGTACGCCGTAAAAGACAGCTCTACATCAAACGGACTTCTGCTTCACGGAACATACAGCAAAAAATCGCCTTACAACACATGTACCGAAGAAGGTGTTGACGAATGTGTCAGTTGGGGCGATTATTTTTATATGGAAGCACTTACCCGGCTTTCAAAAAAGTGGAATCCTTATTGGTAGCTTAATTGCTGGCACGCGCCCGAACGTCAATCTTGTTAAGGTGAAAAATGTTTTTTTTCTTTGAACCAGACGAAACAGCGTCTATATCCCATTATGTAAAAGAAAACTGCCCGGAAGATGTGGCGGAAGTCATAAAAAAAGCGGACGAAACGGCGGAAAATACTTTTATTTTCAACTGCCGTTGGGATTTGGAAAGCACGTTTTTTCCGGTGAAGTTTCAAATTTCAGGTGGGGCGCAATCTGATGCCCGGATTAATTGGCTTTATCAGCCGAAAGACGACCCGGAATGGACTTACGCGCTGAACCGTATGCGCTACTGGATTTGCCTTGGACAAGCTTACGCTATTACCGGCGACGAGAAATATCCACAGACGTTTGTTCGTCAGCTTACCGATTGGGTTGAAAACGTAAAGCTTACAGATAGTGAATCTTCTCCTGCATGGCGCACCATAGAAGCCGGATTCCGCCTTGAATATTGGATTAAAGCTTGGCAATACATGAAGTTTTCCCCATCCGTGACGGACAAGGTGCGTGAGATTTTTTTCAATTCAGTTGCCGAGCACGCGGATTATATCGTCCGTTCCTACAATGATTTCAACCGGATAAGTAACTGGGGTGTTCTTGCGAATCACGGGCTTTTTATGGTAGGCGTTTTGCTTGAAAACAAGCAGTATGTTTCGACCGCGCTAAAGCGGCTTGAGGCAGAAGCCCGCACGCAGATTTATCCCGACGGAATGCAGTGGGAACAAAGCCCAATGTACCATAACGAAGTTCTTCACGATTTTCTTGATGTGCTGATTCTTGCGGGGCGGAATGATTTTTCGGAAGCCGAGTATCCAGAAATCACTTACATAAAAGAGACGACTTACCGCATGTGCGTCGCATGTTCTGTTTTTCAAAAGCCGGATCATCATCAAATCATGATGGGCGACAGCGACGACCTTGATGTGAGCTGGAATCTTGCTCGCGGGGCATATTATTTCCATGATTCAAAGCTTAAGGCGCGTTCAATTCCGCAGTTCGATTTTGACACTATTTGGGACACAGGATATAAAGCCGCGCTTGAATACGCTGACATGGCAGTGAACGATGGTGGCGAGCTTTCGACTGTGCTCCAGACAAGCGGAAATGCGTTTTTCAGGAGCAGCTGGAAAGAGGACGCAGCATTTTTGCACTTTCACTGCGGAACGATGGGAGCGGGTCATGGGCACTCCGACCAGCTTCATGTTGATTTTTCAGCAAATGGTGAGGATATCCTTGTTGATTCAGGGCGTTTTACGTATGTTTCAAAGAGGGAGCGCTACGATTACAAAAATCCACCGGCACATAACACGATTACTGTAGATGGGGTTGATTATTGTCATTGGACGGACAGCTGGGGCGCGGACTCGTTTTGTAAGCCGATTAATTTTAAGTCGGTGAGTGTGGACGGCTACTGCTATTGCGAGGGCGGTCATACTGGGTATCTTGTGGCGAATGATGTGACGGGATGTAAAGGCGGTGTGCTCGTGAACCGCCGGGTTTTGTTCATAAAGCCGGATATTGTGCTGTTTGTGGATGAGTTCATTTCGACTAATAATGTTGAGAACAGTTTGGCCGGCTCTGCGGATTCACATGCGACGTTGGCGACAGCATCAGAGTTGGCAGATTTGGCGGCAAATCCAGATGAAACAAGAAACTTGCACACATACAGGCAGTATTTCCATTTTAGCGATACAGGGGATATTTCACGATTTGAGAGCGTAGATAGCTGTGGAATGCGGAATCATGCTGGCGAGGATTCAGCTTCGAAAGAAAATTCGGGCACTCACGCAAATTATCCGCGGTTTTTGTTTCGCGGCAAAAAAACTTGTGCCGGATTGTATACTTGCGGCGAAGAAATTTCGGCTGACATTTTTACGATGAAAGTCTCACGCCATTATAATAGTTTTGCTCCAAATAAAACGGTATGTGTTTCTGCGGTAAGCGCCGGATTTAAGTGCATTCCGACCGCATTGTTCGTAGGCAAAACAGAGGATGAAGTTTCTGGCGCGAATTGCTCTTTTTCTGCAGTACCAGTTTATGCCGCGATTAAGGGGACGGATTTGCCGCCAGAAAAAGTTGAAGCGTGGAACATAAAAAAGGATGGCAGATTTTACACTGTCGTCGCGGCACATCAGGAGTTTGCCGCCCCCACGGAGATGTTTTCTGCGGATGGATGTACCGGATTCGCAAGTTTCATGGTTTTCGACAGGATTTCTGGCAAATACACGCTTGTATGCTGAGTGCGAACAGTACGCGATTTTAGCAGATTTTGTGCGGAATTTGGCTTCGGCAAAACTGTGATTTGTGCCGTCCTTGGCGCATAGCTGCTGCGAAGGCTTTAATGGAGGATACTATGTTCGAAGAACTGCTTGATAAATTGCCAAAAAACTTTGAAGCTTTCGCCCCTTACCCAACTGCGGCGTGTCGCGGCGAATGGGAAAAAATTGATGAAACAATGCGTCAGCGCATTCTGCAAGAAGCCGCTGGATACGCGGCCTACACATTCCCGCCGATTCCCGCGACGCTTTTCATGGATTTTTGCCGAACAGGAAACAGAACTCGCTTTGAAGACGTTTATTTTACTAGGCGAAATGTGCTTAACTTGCTTGTTCTTGCAGAATGCGCGGAATACAAGGGAAGGTTCATCGACAGCATAATAGACGGCATTTTCGCAATTTGTGAAGAATCCGCTTGGCAACTGCCTGCACACAACACATATGTCCGCGACACGCCGCAGAGCATACTCCCCGACACATCGCGTCCTTTGCTCGACCTTTTTGCATGTGAAACAGCTTGTCAGCTTTCTGTCATCGAATATCTTCTTAAAGACAAACTTGACGCTATAAGCCCTGCTATATGCCGCCGCATAGAAAACGAGCTTTTGACCAGAATCATCATCCCATATCTGACAGACGACTTTTGGTGGATGGGCTACAACGGACAGTCAACGAACAACTGGACAATCTGGTGCACGCAGAACATTCTTATATCGGCTTTTTTGGGTGCACAAAAGAAACAGCCGGAAGAGACCTTGCGCAAAATAGTCGCAAAAGCTGCCTACAGCATAGACCGCTTTCTTGAAAGCTACAAAAACGACGGCTGCTGCACGGAAGGCGCGCAGTATTACCGACACGCCGGGCTTTGTCTTTTCAACGCAATGGATATTTTGTCCGTGGTTACGGGCGGAGTTTATGGGCGGCTTTTTTCCGAGCAGAAAATCAAAAACATCGCGGAATTCATTGTTAATGTTCATATTTCCGGCGAATACTACTTTAATTTTGCGGACTGCACGGCAAAATCGGGTTTGCCAGGAACGCGCGAATTCCTTTTTGGAAAAGCGTGTGCGAGTCCTCAGCTTATGGAGTTCGCCGCAGAAGGTTGGAAGACAACTTACAAGAATGGTGGCATTCCGTATGTCTGCAAATCTACGGAAACACTGAACCTTTACTATCATCTGCAGGAACTTTTCACTGCGAAAGAAATGCTGGAATATAGCGCAAATGCGGATGTCGCCGGGAAAAGCGTGACTGTTTCGGGAGCGACCGTATCGGGGACGACCGTTGATCAGATGGAGGTCGGGCACGCAGTTAGCAATGTGTCATATCCCGATACAGGACTTTACATCAGCCGATGTGCCACATATCAGCTTGCGGTAAAAGCAGGCAATAACGATGACAGTCACAATCACAATGATGTTGGAAGCTTCATTTTATTCAAGCAAGGTGCGCCGTTCATTATCGATATAGGCGTTGAAACATACTCAAAAAAGACGTTCTCGCCCGAACGGTACGAAATATGGACGATGCAGTCGCTTTTCCACAACGTCACGAACTTCGCTCGTGGGAAAAACGAGATTCAGCAGCTTCCCGGCAAGGAATACAAGGCTTCTGTCTTGGAGTATAAGCCAGAGTCAGATGGAATGAGCATTTCGATGGAACTGAAAGATGCTTATGATTCTCGTGCTGAGGTTAAGTTGTATACGCGACAAATAACCCATGCTCCGGAAACAGGCGTTACAGTTACGGATACGGTCGCCGCTCCAGCTGACACACAGGCTTTCTTGTGTCTTATGACAGCGGTAAAGCCCGAACTTTTGCAGAAAGAAGCTGGCAAACTCGTGTTTTCTTTGCCTGTCGCCGGTAAAAATGGCGAAATCACGCTGACCGGCAACGGTGTTGGTAGCTATGAGTGCGAAGAATATCCAGTCACGGATGCGCGCTTACAGCAAAGTTGGAGCGGCTCGTTGTACCGGCTGATAATTCCGTACAAAAACACCATCACAGCCGTTTTCAAGTAAGCAGCAAAATTGTAAAATTCGCTTGAAAATATGCTAAAACTTTACAAGAAATGTGCATTATCGCTCAGAATCAACATATTTTGTCAGTTTGAAAAGAATATAGAGCGGAATACTCCAAACGTGCGTGTCGCCATCCATGTTGTCACCCACGTTTTTTGTTGATATTTTGAACGCGAATTTTGGATTATATCTGTTGCAAAAAAGATGAATGCTTTTTGCTTTTGTATTGTCCGCTGATTTTACTTCAATCGGGAAAACCGTGCCATCGTAGTCGGAAATAAAATCAACCTCGGCATCTGCTTTTGACCTCCAGAAGAAGCATGGAATCTGATGGCATCTTAATTGAGACATTACATAGTTTTCTGTAAATGCGCCTTTGAACTGCTTATAAGAACTGTCATCATCCAAAATCGTCCTGTAGTTGACGTTTGACTTTTTACGGAGCAATCCCACATCAGACATATATACTTTGAAATACGTTTCATCCTTCATGCTTTCTAATGGAAGCTCAGGAGTTTGGACAAGATTCAGTTTATAGACAAGCCCTGCATTTACAAGCCATTCAAGTGCGTTTTCTAAATCTTTTGCCCTTGCGCCTTCTTTTACGTGCGAGAAGATGAATTTATTGTTTTCTTTTGCTATTTGAACGGGTACAGAATTCCAAATCTGCCTGATTTTAATCGCTGTTTCTGCTGTTGTATGTTTGCCAAAATCGTCTGCGTAATCTTTTAGAATCTGCTCCTGGACTTCTTCCACTTTTTTATAATCGTGAGTCGAAACCCATACGGAAACCGCCTCTGGCATACCGCCGACTATGTAGTAATTTTTCAGGTATTTTTCCATCGGGGTTTTATAAAGCTCTGATATTTCACGTTTAAGATCGAGGTTGTTTATTCCGTTGATGAATTTCTCGCCCTCGTCTGCAATAACAAATTCCTCAAAGCTCATAGGGAACATTTCTAAACGTTCAACTTTACCGACAGGGAAAGAAACACCCTGTTTTCCAATGGCTATTCCCAAAAGGGAACCTGCTGCAATGACATGTAGTGCAGGCATATTCTCGCAAAAGTATTTTAGAGATTGAATTGCTCTGGGACATTCCTGAATTTCATCAAATACGACAAGAGTCTTTCCGACAACAATTTTTCGTCCTAAAACAATACTCGAAAGCTCTTCTATGATACGCTCAGTATTAAAATCGTAATCAAAGATAGTTTTGATTGCATCGTTTCCGTCAAAGTTAAAATATGCAAGGTCTTCAAATTCTGATGTTCCGAATTCTTTGATAAGATATGTTTTTCCACACTGCCGAACACCAGTTACAAGCAAGGGTTTTCGAGATGATTTGTTTTTCCACTCAACAAGTTTATAGAAAGCGGTTCTTTTCATGGGTTATATCTTCTTAAGTTATTGTAACATTGTTCGACCGAATAATGCAAGGAGAATTGCAAAATTCGACCGAATAATGCAGTTAAGTTTGCGTTCTTCGACCGAATAACGCAAATCGGACATTTTGAGTTCTCCTTACATTAATTTCTTCATATCATCTAAATCAGGAAGAACTTTCTGCATATTTTCTGGCATCTAAGAAAGAGATTTATATGTTGTTACACCCATTGGTTTGTCGTAATCCTGAATAACATATTCTGCAAACTGCTTATTCATGCTCTTACACAGAACAATTCCAATTGAGCGGTTCTCATGAGGTTTTTTGATTTTATCATCTACAATTCTAAGATATGCACTAAGTTGACCTAAGTAAGCTGGCTTAAATTCACCTCGTTTAAGTTCAACAACAACAAGACAATTCAGTTCACGATTAAAGAAAAGTAAGTCAGAAAAGAACTCTTCATTAAAAGCTTCAAGATGATACTGGTCGCCGACAAATGCAAAATCCTTTCCAAAAGTCATAATAAAGTTTTTGACGTTATGAATAATTGCATTCTCTACTACAGCTTCATCGACATCGGTAACATCCCGCTAGCCTATTTCTTCCACATTGATAAAATCCAAAAGATATTCATCCTTGAACATTTCCACAGCTTTACGGGCAAGAGATGAAGGCGAAATAGTTCTTTCAAAATTGTTTGGAAGTTCTTTCTGGTGTTTGTAGGCATCCTTTTTACTTTGCTAAAAATAGTTATATGGTGAGAAAAAAGAACTTTAAAAAAGTCGCATATTTTTTAGATTTGAAGCTGAAAATCCGCGTAATCCGGGAAGTTCCTTTCTAAGTTGAAAATTTATGGTTTCAAGAACACTTGTTCCCCAAGTTTTCTTTCCTTTCTTTGAAGAAAGATAGCGACCAATGCCATAATAAAGAATTAGCTGAACGCGAGTAGTTTCCTTCGCTGCCTGATACTGAGAATGTAAAATTGCTGTTTTTATAGCTTCTACGGCGGTAATTCGTTCTTGTTCCATTTATTACTCACCTATCTAAAATTCATTTTATCTTTTAAC
>JAEEGK010018770.1_pt1 | contig 14915 bp, 12 predicted proteins | sample 8958771 | NCBI WGS metagenome assembly JAEEGK01 (sample SAMN16246547, study PRJNA631951) | gut metagenome | biome: gut microbiome; feature: rumen; material: SC-attached | host: Bos | place: Iran: Karaj | collected 2018-10 | reverse complement strand
ATTCTTTGTGTTGAGGATATATTTTTTTCTTTTGGAAAAGCATTTTTAAATATAATAAAACTCATTAATTAGAGGGTATTTATATCTTATATAATAAAAATTTTATAAAAAAAAATTTAAATTTAAGAACAAGAATCTTAAAAACAGATAAATCTTTTTCAAAAAAAAAAATGTTTTTTTTTTTTATATAAAAGCCAATATTTATATTCTAAATATATTTAAAAAAATTAAATTAAAACTATTTTAAATTAAAACTTAATGCAGCTTTTTTTATAAAACTAGTATTACTATAACTTTTATTATGATGTACTTTAGTAGCAAAAACTTTTTTTATTTTATCTTGTTCTTGTTTATATCTTTTATCAAAATTTAAATCTAATAATGGAATTAAATCTCCATTATTATCTCTTAAAGGACCATTTTTTTCTTCTGTATTCATAATAATTTTATCATAAAAATATAAAGCATCTAAATCTTTAATATTTTTTTTATTCAATTCTTCAATGTGTTGTTGTCTTTCTAATTTAAATGAATTCCTTTTTTTATTTAATCCAATTATTTCCTTATCTTGAGATGAAGGATTAAATGATGAACCTTTAGTACTATTACTTTTTTCTTCTTGGGATTTATTAGTAGATTTTTTTTTACTTTCATCTACTATTTTATTTTTTTCAAATAATAATTTTTTATTTATTGATAATTCTTTTTCTAATGAAGATAATTTATTTTTGAAATTTTCATTTTGTTCTTTTAATTGTTTATTTTCTGAAAGATAAAAATTTACAATATCATTATATCCTTTTAATATTATTTTTAATAAATGTTGATTATTTTCTGGGAAGATTTTAATAATTTCATCAAAAATATTTTGTAAAATATTAAAATTTTTTATTTTATTATTATTCTTATTTTCTGATAATTGAATTGTAAGTTTACTTTCTAAATCATTAAAAATATTTGCTAATTCTTTTTTGGCTTTATTATTTATAAAATGATTTTCTTCATTATTTTCAATTATAAATTCTCCATCAGAAACATCATTAATTTTATTTGGTAAATCATTAATTTTAGAATAATTATTTTTGTTTAATGATTTATTTTGTTTTTTACTCATAAATTTTGCAAGAAAATCACTTTTGTTATTTTCTTTTTTTTCTTTTCTTGTATTATCTTCAGTTATAACATAATTAAAATTTGAATTCCTTGATACTGATAAATCTGTATTTAAATGTATAGATTTTTGAAGATTATGATTTCCTGTTTTATAAGGAATAAAATTTGTTTTAATAATTGGATTATTTATATTATTTTTAATTGGATAAGAAATATTTTGAGTAATTGAATAACTATGATTATGATTGTAAATATTTGCATAATTATTTATTGGTGAAGTTTGTTTCTTTTTTTTTATATAATTTTGTATTGATATGTTTTTTTTTGTTATTTTTAATTTTGAATTTGATAAATTATTTAAATGCTTTGAAGAAAATTTTTCATAGCTTTTATTTAAATGATTACTTGGTTCATTTATTTTATCTTTTTTATGATTTAAAGATAAAAACTTATATGAGGGTGAAACTGATGTCTTTAATTTGTTTTTACTTAAATTTGGGTTATATTTTATTTTATTTGATTTTGAATTCATTTATTTAATTTTTAAAAAAACATTAAATATTTATTTGTTAAATTAGTTTTTTATAAAATATATTATATATATATTTATTCTAAATTTTGTAATTCATTTTTTGCATATTTTAATTCTAATCCATAAATACAAAAATAATTAAATATTTCTTTAAATTCAGAAATATATTTTTTTGGTAAATTTAATTTTATATACTCATCAAATTTTAATAATATTTCTTCCATTTTTTTATTATCATTATCATTTTTATCTATTTCATTATACATTTCAAAAAGCTTATCACAATTAATTAATTTTTTATAATTAAAAATTTCTTTTTTTATTTGATTATATTTATCTTGAAATTTTTTTACCAAATTTAATAATTCTTTTTTTCTTTCATTATTTTTATGATTTATAATAAATACTTTTTCATCTTCAAAACTTTTATTACTATCACTTTCTTCTTTTAATTCATTAATTTCCTTTTTGGATTTTTTTTTTGAAAAAGGCTCATCATCTGAAATATTACTTAAAGTATCAACAAAAGATTTTTCTAAATCTTGTTCTATAATTTCAAATGAATTATCTAATATTTTTTCTTGTAAAGTTGGAACTTGAATTTGAAATTCATTTTCATCTTTACTAATTTCAATTGTATTTTTAGGTTTTTTCACTATTTTTGATATATTCTTTGGATTTATATTCATATTTTTATGTTTTAAATTAATTTTTTCATTTTTATTTTTTTCGTTTATTCTATATGATAAACTTCCTCCTTTTTTATTTGTATTATTATTACTAATTATTTTTTTTTGAATTTTATGATTATTATTATATATATTATTATTATTATTATTATTGTTATTATTATTATTATTATTTGAACTTAAATTTTTAGATTCAACTTTATCTAAAATTCTTTTTAAAACTGGATTTTTATTAATAAATTTATTTAAACTTAATGAACTATATCTTTTATTTTTTTTAATTTTTGATTCACTTTTATTAATTAATTTCATTTTTGATGGAGTAGAACTTGCAATTCTTTGTTGAAAACTATTACCTTTAATTGGACTTATTTTTTTTAAAGAATCTTTTATTTCATTTATCTTCTTCATATTTTGATTATGTTTATTATGAAGAAATTTATTGTCAATTGAATATTTTGAATTATTTTGTTTTGGATTTGTAGGAATATATATATTTTCAATTGATGATGTTCTTCTTCTTTTTTCATTTGTATTTATTGAAGTATTAATTATCCTTTGATTTGAAGATGAATATTGTCTTGATGAATTTATACTTTCTAATGAACTAAAATGTTTATTTCTTTTTTTAATTTTAATTTCAAAAGTTGGTTTATTTTCAATAAATGAATTGACTTTATTAATTGGTCTAATATATGTTATTTTTTTTATAGTTTTTATATTATTCCCAATCATATCTTTAGATTTAATTAAAGAATTAATTAAGATTAAAGAATCATAAAAACCTAATAACTTACATTTTTCAATAAAAAAATCTTTATTAATAATTTCTTTCATTGAAGGTCTATTCATATAATTTTTTTCTAAAAGTAAACTAACTAATTTTTTTAAATCATTAGAAATAATAATATCATCATTAATAGGTTCATAATTTCCACTAATAATTTTTAATAATAAAGCAGCTTGATTAGTTGCATTATAAGGATGTTTAAAAGTAATTAATTCATATAAAACACATCCTAAAGCCCAAACATCACTTTTTTCATTATATGGTTTTTCTTCACATATTTCTGGACTTAAATAAAATGGAGTTCCTATAAATGTATGTGCATGATTTGTATCTTGTAATATTTTTGCTATTCCTAAATCTCCAATTTTAACATCTAATTCTTTATTTAAAAAAATATTTTTTGATTTTAAATCTCTATGTAATATTTTTTTATTATGAATATATGTTAAACCTAAACTTATTTCTATAAAAAATTTCCATATTTCATTTTCTGTTAATTTAATATTACTTTTTTTTAATTTTGATAAATAAGAACCTAAATCACCTCTTTCACAATATTCCATTACTATAAAATAATTATTATCTTCTTCAAAACTCTCATAATATTTTACAATATATTTACAATCTAATTGTTTTAATATTATTGCTTCGTTTTTTGCTTCTTCAATATTAACACTTTTTTCTTTTTTACATAATGGAATTTGTTTTATTACTAATAATTTATTTTGTTCTTTTTTTATTGCTTTATAAACAAAACCATGAGCACCGAATCCAATATTTTCTATTATTTTGTAATCTCTTATATAATTATTTGAATTTCCATGTATTTCCATTATGGAAAAATTATTTTTTTTTATTTTATTTAATATTTTTTGTTCTTATCATTCAATATTTCCATTTATAATTATAATTATTATTTTTAATTAATTATTTAAATGGATAAATCAATTAAATTTAATGCAATTGTTGCAATGAATAATATTGATCAAGGAATTGGATTTAAAGAAGGTTTACCTTGGAATATTAAAGAAGATCATGATTATTATTTGAGAGTTGTTCAAACAACAGAAAATAAAAATAAAAAAAATGCAGTTATTGTTGGAAGAATTACTTTTAAAAGTATTCCTAAAGAATCATCTATTTTTAATTCATGTATTGTTATTTTAGTTTCTAATACTATTAAAATTGAAGACTTAAAATATTTACAATCTAATGAAAACAAAGGAATTGAAATTGTTAAATCAATGAAAGAAGCTTTGAATATTATTTATAATAAATATACAAATATTGTTGAAAGTATATATTCTATTGGTGGAAATAGAATTTATGAAGAATCATTGAATTTTGAAAATTTTAATATTTATTATATTACAAGAATTTTTGGCAATTTTCAATGTGATATATTTCTTACTCCTAAAAATTTGATAGAAAAATTGGAAAAAATTGATTCAAAAGATTTAGTAAAACAAGAACAATTATTTAAAATAAAATATAATACTTTAATAGAATCTCCTAATGATAAAAATTTAAAATATATTTTTGAAGCATATAAAAAAATAAAAAAACCAATATTAAAAATAAATAATAAAAATTAGAGTATAAAATTCATTTAATATTTTTATTATATTATTTTTTAAAATAATGTCAAATAAATCAAAAAAAAAGAGTACATTAATAGAAATTAGAGATATTTTAAAAGGAGAATTAGATAAATTTACTGCAATAAATAATGAAATTATTGATAATCAAAATGATTTTAGAAATATAAATGAAAATTATGAAAAATATAATAACTCAATTGATGAAAGTAGAAACCATATTACTCAATTAAAAAAAAGAGAATTTTATGAAAATTTATTTGTTTGGATTGGATTTACTATTTTTATGTTATGTGTAACATTTATTTTATTAAGAAGATTTCCTTTACATAAAATATTTATATATATATTTAAAATAGCAAAAAAAATAGTATATTTTTTTATACGAATATTTAATTTATCATCCTCAAATAAAAAAAATTTAAATAAGAATGAATTATAAATTAATATTAAAGAATTTATTACTTTTTTTATTTAAAAATGTCAAAAATTATTAAAGTTAAATTTATAAATGATTCATCTTATAAAAGAGAAATTTTTCCAAATTCTTATCAAGAATTTATTTTATGGATAAATGATAATTTTATGAAAGGAAAAGATGATAATTTTTTAAACAATTACAGAGTTAATTATAAATTTATTGAAGAAAGTACAAAAAAAATAATATCAAATGAACAAGATCTAATATATATAAAAAATAATTTTGATACACCTTCTATTAAAATTTTAATATCACCACAATTTCAACTTAATGTGATTAATCCTGGTAAATTATATACTAATATTCCTAATTTAAACCAGGATACTGCAATAGTACAAATACATAAAGAAGATAATAAGAACAATTTTTATAATAATTCAGAAATTATTAAAGGAATTATGGAGGATAATAAGAATTTAATGCAAAAAAAAAATGAACAAATATTTAAAGAACAAAAATATAATACTAATTTTCCAATTAATAAATTTAATAATTTTAATAATAATGATAAAAATAATAACATCAATGATAATAATAATAATATTGGAATTGATATGACTGAACAAATAAAAAATACAATAACAAATATTGTAAATTCAAAATTTCAAAATTTACAACAAGCTCTAATAAATGATATATATAACACAGTTTCAAAAAATGAACAATATGAAATATTAAATTTAAATAATGTAAGCAAAAATAATTCACAAAATGTACAAATGAGTAATATAAAGAAAAAAGAAGATGAATCAGTTCATATTGGAATCTCTTGTGATAATTGTAAATGTCAAAATATAATTGGACCAAGATATAAATGCACAGTATGTGTAAATTATAATTTATGTAGTAAATGTGAAGAAATAAGTAATCATGATATAAATCATATATTTGTTAAAATTAAAAAACCAAATTATAATGAAAATTTACATATTGATAGTACATTAACTTATAAAACAGAAGGGTTAAATTTTTCATTTTCACCTGCTTGTGTTAAATTTAAAAGAGATTCTGTTAATATTCAGGATATTATTATAACAAATACAGGTAGAATAAATTGGAAAAGAGGATTTTATTTTAAATGTTTAGAAGATTTTAGTGAATTAATAGGAGATAAACATATTTTTAATATTAAACTTGATTCTGAAAAAGAAATACATGTTCAATTAACTTTTGATAAAAAAAAAAATGAAGAAAGTTTAAGTCAGATTGATAAAAAAAATTATGTTTCTTATTGGCAAATGTTTACTGATGATGATGAACCTTTTGGAGAATGTGCTAAATTAGTGATTATAATTGATGATTAATAAATTAAATAATTAATTTTAATTAAATATTTTATGTTTTAAATAGAAATTGATAAATTAATATAATGGAGAACTTAAGTGAAAATGAAGATGAAATTATTAAATATTTTATTCAGGAAATGATTAATCCTAATAAAAAAATAGAATATTTTGATAAAAATATTATGTAAAATATTTTATAATATTTTAATTTCATAAATAAAGAAATAAAATAGAATCAAAAAATGTTATTTATGAATATATATTTAAAAATTACAATCAATTTCAAAAAGAAAAATTTTTTTTTAATAATGTATAATATTTTTTTTACTTAAAGTTTCTTTTTTTATTAGAAAATTTACTTAAAAATTTTCCTCCAAAAGAAAATGATATAAAATCAAAATTAATCGAATTATATGAAAAATATATAAAACATTATAAAGTAGATAATTTTGTAACGCAAACAATGAAATTTAGATTAAATAAAGTAATGTCATCATTTATTATTAATGCAAAAAAAACAATACCAAGAAGTCAGTCAGATTCATTTTTAGCATTGTCTATATCATCAATATCTGTAGATAAATCAAATAATGATGATGAAACTAATAAAAATAATATTTTGCGCCAATCAATGGTATCAAAAATACCTAAAAATTCATTAATAAAAATTAATCCTCTTTCTCCAACATTACAATTAGAATCTGATGAATTTTTTGAGGAAATTGAACAAGAAGAAATTAATATAATTCATAATAATAATGAAATAAAATTAATTTCTATTGACTTATTTATATTTATGGTTGGAGAAGGTAATTATTTTGATAATGATTTTTTGTTTATTTTTATAGAACAATCCTTTACTTTTATTAGTTATGAAAGATTAATAAAAAAAATATTAAATGCTTTAAAATATTTTGAAAAAAATCAAATCCATTTGATTAATTTTTTGAAAATTATTAATGAGTTTATAAATTCCAAACAACATTTAAATGAACAAATTTTTACTATTGATAATTATGTTATGAAAGAAATGAATGAAAAGATAGGAAAAGAAAATAATAATAATACAATGATAAATAATAATATAAATATTGAAAACGATATTGATAATGAAAATTTAATTATAAACAAAAATTTTAATTTTAATATATTAAAATATAATTCTAAATTTATTGCCCAAGTAATAACTAATATAACATATAAAAATTTTTTATCTTTAAATGAACATTTATATGAATATGTTTTAAAAATTGATAAATCATCTTATGTAAATAAAATTATTGATTTTTCTAATAAATTATCATTTTTTATTATTGAAGATATTTTATCATATAATTATAAAAATGAAAGAGCTAAATTAATAGAAAAATACATTGATATCGCAAATGAATTATTTAAATTAAAAAATTATAATGATTTAGTATCATTTATTTGTATTTTTTCAAAATTTGCAATTATTAACTTAAAAGAAACATTATCAATTGTTTCACCGAAATCAAAAGAAATTTATGAACAATTAAATAAATTCATTTCTTTTACTGATAACTATAAAAATATGAGAAACGCATATAATGATTGTATTAATAATAAAGAATTTTTTATACCTTTTCCTGGTTTTTTTTCAAGAGATATAATTCATATAAAAGAACGTTCAAAATATGTTGAAAAAGGGTTAATAAATATAGAAAAAATAAAAAATATCCATAATATAATATCTATATTTCCTACAATATTTTCTTTTCCAAATAATATAAATGAAAATAATTTAAAAAAAAATAGTGATTATTCAATTTTAAATCATATTTTTTTAAACTTGTCTCCAAAATTAGATGAAAACCTTGATGAATTAAGTAAACAATTAGAACCTCAATTATTATTATTTATTAAATCACATACAAAAAGAAAAACACAAACAGAATCATTAATTCAACTTCACAATACAATAAAATATAAGAAAGCAAAAACAACAAAAAAATAAATTTTAAAACATATTTAATAAAATAAAAATTAATTATTTAATAAAAAAATAAAAAAAAAAACAACTATAATGAATAAAAACCTTATTTTAATAATATTTACATCATTAATTGTGATTTTATATTCAAAAATGTTAAAAACAAGAACAAATTGTGTTGCATTAGGAAAAGATTGTGATTTAACAGCTTGGTGTTGTGGAAAAAGTGTTTGTAAAGATTATAGATGTAGAGCAGAAGGAACTAAAGAAAATCAAGAAAATTGGGCAAATAGTAAAAAAAATCCTGGAAAAAAATGTGATTGGTTCCATCATTGTCCTAAAAATTATACTTGTGCTTCTCATAGATGTGTTTTCTCTGAAAAATTTCTTAAATCTTTAAATTCTACTTTAACTAGTTTTTAAAATAAATGAATTATAAAAAAAATTTTTAATTTTTTTTTTTAAGTAAATTAATATTTTTTTTTTTTTTAATACTCAAATTATTCTATTTCTTTTTATAATTTTTTATATTTTATTTTCTTCATCAACTTTTTCAAATTCTTTTTCATTATCAATTGTAAGTTGATTAACTTTATCAATTTTTAAAACATCTTTTATTAAATTTAAATAAATCATTGATTTCTCACTATCAGTAATAGAAAAATGTTCAATTGCTTTCCCACATAAATCAGTAAATGTATTAACTGTATAATCAGTAATTTCTCCTTTATCAATTCTTTCTTTTAAATTTTTAACATTTTTTTCAATATCATCAATTTTCATATTTCTAATATCTTTTGTAGTTAATCTTTTTTCATGTTTTTGTCCTTTTATTAATTTTAAACTATCAGTTTTTACTTTTAATCCTCTCATTTTTTTAACTAAAGTATCTCTAAAAAATAAAATATTATCAATAATTAAATCTAATTGTAATTCATTGTTATTTTCATCATCATAAAATTTCATAGAAACTATTTTTTGAACTTTATTTAATTGTAGTTCAGTTATTGCAAATAAAGAACTCCAAAAAACAATTGTTCCATTCCCAGTTTCTTTAACTTCAAATAATATTAAACAATCACTTGAAAGAATTAAAATATGATTATTATTTGAATTAAATCTTTTTAAATTTTCTTTTGAATTTTCAACAGGTGAACATTTAAAAATATTAACAATCATATTATCAAAATTTTTCATATCATATGTACTTCCTAAATGAAATTCTCCATAAAATTTATATCCTCTAGCATTAATTACTTTTGAAATAAAATCTGGAATTTTTTCTACTATTTCTAAAATAGTACTTTTTTTATTCCATGTTGGATTAATATTTTTTAATAAATCTCTACCATCCATTAATGAAGGATAACAAAAATTTGATTTTGATAAAACAAAAGGTGGTCTTGCTGGATAAGTTAAATCTACTATTATTAAAAATACTATATAATCTTGAAGTTTATCTTTTTCTGCTCCACTGTCTATACTTAATATTCTTTTATCAATTATTATTGTTATATAATATTCATTTTGATATTCTTTATATCTGTTGAATATTCCTTGTTTTAAATTAGATAATTTTTCAAGTTCTATTTTTTTTAATGATGATTATTTTTTATTATATATTTTATATATTTTACCTAATTCTATTCTTTTTTTTGAGTCTTCATTGTATTCTAAATCGTTATTAGCTTTTTTCTTTTTTAAAAAAAATTCAAACATTTTTTCTTAATAATAATTTAAAAAATATTAATGTTAATTAAATGTTATAAAAAAAATAAATGTTCATATAAATTATTCAAATATATTAAATATTTTTATAATTGAGTTCTCAAATTTACAATAAAGAAAAAAAAAATAAACTCCTTATTTTAATAATTATTAGAAATCCAATTATCCAACTCAACAAAATCAGGTCTTTTCTTTTCTTTAATATTAATCATAAAAATAATTAAATTAATAAATTTAACACTATATTTTCCTTCTAAATACTTAAAAACAATTTCTTTCAATTTAATCATATCGTTAAGTTCTCTAATTTCATATAATATTTGATAATTTAAAGTACAAGCAAATAAAATACAAAAACCAAGAGAAAAAACATCATTTTTATAAGCATTATAATCAACTCCTTCTTTTTTTTTTAAACTCCTTAAAGCTTTAAATAAAATTGGACTCATATATAATTCAGTTCCTCTTATTGTTTGATTATTAGTATCATTTTCATATTCACCATCTTTATTAAAGTTTTTATTATTTTTTTTTTTTGCTTCTCCAAAATCTGATATTTTATAATCTCCATTTGGAAATAATAAAATATTTTGTGGTTTGACGTCTCTGTGACTTATTCCTCTTTTTTGAAGTTCTGAAAATGAATAAACTAAAGTAGATAAAATATTAAATATTTCTTTTTCTTTATAATATAATTTTGATTTTGCTCTTTTTTTAATTTCCTTTTCCCAATCACAAGTTGCTAATTCCATTAAAACATACATTACAAATGTTAATTTGTCTAATTTTTTTGTTTGAATACCTAATATTTTTATTATTTGTAATTTATCAATAGTTTTATTTAAATTAGATATTAATTCATATTCTTTTTTCTTTTGTTCTAATTCTTGCATTGAAGAACCTGATATTTTTTTTAATGCATATTTTTGATGAGAAATTGGATGTTCAACTAAATAAATTTTTGCAAAAGAACCTTCACCAATTAAACTAATTATATTATAATCATCTGAATTAAATTGTAAATTTAAATCATTATTTTTATTATTTACTAATAAAGGAGATAATAAAATTATATCTTCTTTTGAACTATTTTTTTTAGGATTTTCTATTGAGCCTGATTTTGTTGATGAAGAATTTAAATTAAAATAATTATTTTCATTATTATTTTCATTTTCTTTTTCACATTGATTAAATTTTTCCATCATATTTAATTTAATAGCACAATTATTTTGACTTGATAGAACATTATTTTTCTTTGAAGGTGATTCATATCTAAAATTACTTAATATTTCAATACTTAATCTTTTATTATTAGATGGAAATTGATTAATTACTTGTTTATTATTTGATCTAAAAGAACTTTTTCCATTACTTGAATTCATGAATTCAAATAAAGTACTATGTAATTTTTTATTTGAAGAAGTGAAAAAATATCCAACTTTATTATTCTTTTTAAATATATCATGAGATGCCATTTTCCTTAATGAAGAATTCTTTTTTTCTGAATTACTTTCTGTTGTAATTACATTTTTAAAATCTGAAATTTCATTTAAATTAAAATTTGTATTTGATAAATTAAATTGAATTTTTCTTCTATTCATATGAAAACCATTTATTAATGATTTTTTCTTATATGATGATCTACAAATTCTTAATTCTTTTGTTTTAAATTTATTTTTACATAAAGGACAAGTCCAATCAAATTTTTCATAATTATATATTTTATAACATTTATTACATACTAAAATTTTTTTTCCGTTTTTATTTCCTTCATATAAAATTCCACCACAATCATCATTAAATTTATTTATATTAGAAATATCACAATTACATTTAAGACTCATAATTCCTTTTGGAATTGCAATTTTTTCTTCAATTAAAGTATTTATTTTACATAATTCATTAATTGATTCTTTATTAAAACCTGTAAATAATTTAGTTTCACAATTAAAAGTTTCAATTGTATCAAATGTAATATTACATTTATTACAAAAAATATTATTTTCAAAATCTTTTTTTAAACTTATATCTAAATATAATTCATTATTACATTTTGGACATTTTATAATATTCCCATTTAAATTTTCATCATTTGAATGATAATATGAAGCAGGATACAAATTTAAATTTGATGTATTTGAATTTTTTTTTATTTTTGAATAATAATCAGAATTACATTCAGAACATAAAATTTGAATTTGAGTTTCTTTAAAAACTTCATCACAAAATAAACAATATATTAAATCTTTATCATAAACTAAACAATTACCACAAGTATGAAGTGCTTCATTTTGTTTTTGACAATGAAGATAGTAATTTGGCTTATTTAAATATGAAAGTTGTTCTTGATTTTTGTTTTTTAATTTTTGAATATTTAAAAGTATTTCTTTTCTATCTCTTAGATAAATTTGCTCAAAAATATTTTGAATTTTTTTAATTAACGGTGTTGGGAAATTCTTTTTTGTAATATTTAAAATTAAAAAAACTGATTTATGAAGGAGATTATTAAATTGATGTTGAGAAAAATGGATTATTTGATGGAAAATATTGTTATATTGCTGTTGAAATATTTGAGATAAAACTAATTCTTGTGCTGAAATTTCAGAAGTTTGAAATTTCTTAAAATTCATTTTTTTTTAATTTTTTAATTAAAATAATATTAATTTATATTTATTATTTATTTATAAAAAAAATGGAAAATTATTCTAATCAAAATAATAACAATACTAATAATAATATTAATAATAATAATGATAATATGAACCTAAGAAGAGAAAAATTAAAAGATTTATTTATAAACGAAGCACAAGGTTTACAAAATGAAATATTAGACAAAAAATTAATTAATACTAATATTAATCAAGATAATTTAGGTATTTATGATGGTTATTCTCATTATATAACTTATAATGAGGATTATTTAAATTCATTTTATAGTTTAGAAAAAAAAAGTTATCAAAATCCATTTTTTGTTACACCACAACAACAAAATAATCCTCAATTATTTAAAAAATATTTCCTTGATTATACTGTTAGTTATTACCCGAATAATCCAAAAACAGAAATGTATAAAAAAGTTTATAATGAAACTTATCAAAATACAAATCAATATCAATAAAAATATAAATAAATTATTATTTCTTTTATATAATTTAAATAAAATATTTATATGAAATTATTTGAGTAAAAACTAGTTATAACTGTAAACTAATTAAATTTTACATAAAAATATTTAAACAATAGATATAATGAGATTAATTTTTTCAATAAATTAGATTTTTTGAAAAAATAAATATTTTTTATTTAATTTTAAATTTAATGAAAAATATAATTTTAAAAGAAAACTAAACAAGAATTTGTTGAAAATTATTTAATTTATTTAATTTATTTTTATTAATTTTGCATTAAGCAATTTTATGATATTTAATTTTAGTTTTAAATGATTTAAATATTATATTCAAATTAAAGAAATTTAAATAGAATTGTTTTTAAATGTAAAAAAAAAATTATTATTATTTTGATTATTTATTATTATTTAAATTTAATCAGAATTTTTAAGAAAAAAAATTATTATTTTAATTTTTAAAAAAAATTAATTAGTTTTACAATTTTATATATATACTAATTAATAAATTAGATATAAATAATTTAAAGATGAGCCAAAGTACAAATAATTTTTTAAATAATAATCAAGGAAATATTTTTGCCTTTAATAACAATGCAGGAAATACATTTGGAAATAATATGAATAATAAATTTCAAAATAATAATAATATGAATTCAAGTTTATTTAGTGGAAATAATCAAGGATTATTATCAAATAATATTAATGGAAATAATTTTTCTTTTGGAAATAATAATTCTAGTAATCAAGGCTCAATTTTTACAAATAATAATATAAATCAAGGAATAAATCAAAATAAGAATAATATTTTTGGAAATAATAATAATGGAATATTTTCAAATAATAATAATATGAATAATAATCAAAATTTAAATTTAGGGAATAGTAATAATGGAGGATTATTTAGTAATAATAATTCTCAAGGAACATTTTTGAATAATAATAATACTAGTAATAATAATCAAGGAGGAATGTTTGGAAATACAAATAATAATATAAATATGTTTAATAATATAAACCAAAATAAAAATAATATATTTGGGAATAATAATGGAATGTTATTTGGGAATAATAATAACAATTCAAATAATATTTTTAAGGCAAATGCAAATAATACAGGAAGTATATTTGGAAATAATTCAAATAACACAGGAAATATATTTGGAAATATTTCAAATAATACAGGAATATTTGGAAATAATTCAAATAATACAACAAGTATATTTGGAAATAATCAAGGAAATAATTTGAATAATAATCAAAATAATATTTTTACAAATAATAATAATATGAATAATTTATTTAATAACAATGGAAATAATACTAATATTTTTAATAATCAAAATAATAATAATAATAATAATATCTTTATGAATAATCAAACAAATAATAATACAAATACAAATAATATATTTGGGACAAGTAATAATTCTAATTCAATTTTTAAAGCAAATCAACAAAATTCAATATTTACAAATAATACTAATAATACTGCAAATCAACCAAATTCTTTATTTACAAATAATACTAATAATACTACAAATCAACCAAATTCTTTATTTACAAATAATACTAATAATACTGCAAATCAACCAAATTCTTTATTTACAAATAATACTA
>JAEEGK010018766.1_pt1 | contig 14916 bp, 9 predicted proteins | sample 8958771 | NCBI WGS metagenome assembly JAEEGK01 (sample SAMN16246547, study PRJNA631951) | gut metagenome | biome: gut microbiome; feature: rumen; material: SC-attached | host: Bos | place: Iran: Karaj | collected 2018-10 | reverse complement strand
CGGCAGCGTTGTCCTGCGTGCTGAAGATGTTGCAGCTGACCCAGCGCACGTCGGCACCGAGGTCCACGAGCGTTTCAATCAAGATGGCGGTCTGCACGGTCATGTGGAGGCTGCCCATGATGCGGGCGCCAGCGAGCGGCTTCTTGCCGGCGTATTCCTTGCGGAGAGCCATGAGGCCCGGCATTTCTGTTTCGGCGAGGTCGAGTTCCTTGCGGCCTTCAATCGCAAGGTTGATATCCTTAATTTTGTATTCCATAATTTATTCCTTTTGGCGCGGTTTTGCGATCATCAAAATGGTTATTGATTACGCCCAAATCGCGCCGGTTTTATTTATGCATAAATATAGTTATACGCATAGAAAGATGTCAACTCCAAAAGGTCGATTTGAGCCGTATATATGAAGTCCTCTCGCATCTCTTTGAGGTGCTTTTATTTCCTTGACGTAATCTAAAGGAAAAATTTGCTGGTTGAAATAAAAAAACTTAAAAAAGTCTGGACAAGGTAATTTTATGGAATTGAGAATACAATGGAATCTTCGGATGATTATATATGTTTTCTCTGTGGAAAGTAGTAATAGTTTGTAAAAAAAACATTTACAAAATAAATTTTTATTGATTTTATATTGTATTTATTTTATCTTGTTCTGTAAATTTAAGGATGATGAAATGATATCGAAAATTTTGACGCGTTTTTCATTTGTATTGATGCTAATGTCAAGTGCGTTGTATGCTGCTGATTTTCCGTATTCAGAATGGAATCTTGCCATGTATGAAGGTGCATATGCATCTGTCAATGGAGGAACGGTTTCTGTTATGAATGGTGGTTCTGATTATTGGCATGTGCAACTGACACGCAAGAATATTGAACTTCAAAATGGGAAAACATACGAACTGAAATTCTTTTTGCAGGGTGTAGGGAATAGAAAAGTTACAGAAGTGCGTATAGGACGAGATGGAGCTCCGTACGATGCCTTTGCTGAATTTGGCGAAGTTGCTGCTATGGTGGATGGTCGTTTTATAACCAAAACTTTTATCATGAATTCGGGTAATGTTAATAACGCCCGACTAGAATTTAATCTTGGAAAAAATGTTGGAACTATTTATTTCTCTGATGTGAGCCTGACCTGTTTGGATTGTGGTTCTGGTGCACAGATTGGGTCGGAACAACAAAGTTCTATGGATGTTCATGAAATCATGGATTATGCTGTTGTTGCCGATGAGGTCGATTTTCGTCCATATTCTATGGCTTTAGGTGATGTTTTTGGCTTGAAGCTTCTATTAGGGGCAGATTCTAAAATTTACGGGAATGTAAATGCTTCCAATGAATGCACTCTGAATGAACGAGCTTATATGAAAGGAAATTTGCAATATGCATATCCGTGCAAGGAACAAAATAACGTGGTTGCGGCTTCAAAAAAACAAGTTTCTTTGACAAAACCGGTTGTTACACTTCCCGGATTTTCAACTGGTGTGGAACCGGTTTCAGTTAATTTGGACGAATCTGAGATTCTTCCTCCAGGGAATTATGGAACGTTTTACGCCAATGCAAGATCTAAAGTGACGCTTTCATCTGGTTCCTATACATTCCAAAGCTTTTTTACGGAACCTGATGCAAAGTTCACGTTTGATATGACTTCTGGTCCAGTGTCCATTGCTGTGGCAGGAAATGTCCGTTTTGGTGATAGAAATAAGTTCGTTGTCATAAATGGCAATCCAAGCGAAATTACATGGAGTGTAGCTGGAGACAAAATTGATATGGGTACAGACGGCCTGTATTTTGGAAAATTTATTGCTCCATCGGCTTTTATGCGTATTCCTTCGCGTTCGCATCTAGTTGGAACCGTTTATGTTCACAAATTCCAAATAGAACCACAATCAACTATTTCGCATGAACCCCGAGCGAACGAAATCTCTCATAACGAAGAGCATTTTGGTCCATTCTTTGAATCGGGGATCTTCCGCTACACTTCCCAATTACCGCTTTCCACATCGTCAATCGAGATGTTTGTTTATGCTGATAATATGCAAGTTAAGGTGAATGGAGGCTCTTCGACAATAGTACATCTCCCTTCTTCAAACGAAACTGTCACTGTGTCGATTAAACAAAAACAAATTTCGGGATTTCCCGCCGAAGCGTTCCGATGCAATTATGTATTCAATTTCATAAAAAGTGTAAATTACCGTATTTTTTGGAATCCGCAAACTCAGTGTAAACAAGATTGTGACGGAACATCGCCTGCGACGGCCGTTGGTGATTTTGTGACTGCTCTTGAAATGGCGAAGGTTTCAGGTCGCGAAATCAATATGGTTGGTGGAATATGGGATGTAACTCAAAATTATGCAGACGGGGTTGTTCCTTGGAATGTTGGTTTTGAACTTGTGGGATATACGGGGAATATTTGGGATTTATCGTCCGCATCCAGTATGCCAACGATATTCCTAGGAGAATCTTCGCATATACAGATATACGGAAAATCACCGCGTTCATTAACAGGATTTTGGATTGGAAATGGATATAACAAGAATCGCGGAGGAGCAATTGCTTCGGAATCCCAACATCTTAAATTGAAAAGCATGCTTTTATCGGCGCACAAGTCTGATATGGATGGCGGCGCTTTATTCTCGTCCGATACTCTTGAAATGTATAATGTTCACTTTAAGAACTGCCAGTCGAAAGAAAATGGCGGAGCCGTATATGTTGAAGGATTGTTGAAAATGCAAAATGTTATATTTAATAAAAACTTTGCCCTTGGTAATGGAGGCGCTTCGTACTCAAGTAATAAAGCTTTCGTTCAAAATGCGATATTTAGCCAGAATGAGTCTAATGGAGAGGGGGGCGCTTGGTTTGCTCAAAATGGAATAATAAAAATCAGCAATGCGACGGTTTTTGACAATAACGGGAAACAGGGCTTTTCTGCTATTGGTGGCAATGCGGCAGGTCAAATTTATAATTCAATCCTATGGAAAAATATTAAGTCCTCCTGCTCTTTAGAAAATTGTAAAAAGGAAGTGTCTCCATCATTATCGGTACATCATTCCATTGCAGAAACGAATTATAGCGGAATCGGAAATCTTGTGAATGACCCGATGTTTGTTGATGAAGGCAGACCGGGCGGAGATAACGATTTCATGAGCATGACCGCAGGATTGACATTAAAAGATGCATCCCCTGCAATTGGTATAGGGGAAAAAGACGTTTTTGTATTAGATGCAGACATCTTGAATATCGCTAGATCCGAAAGAATTGATTTAGGGGCGTATGCTTGGTATGATTTAAACTCTGATCTGGAATTGGGTGAATTTCTTTATGGAAAATTTAAGATAAAAAAGCCTGCATTCCCAATTTTTGAGGTCCTTGGCAATGAATATGACATCCTTGCTGTTGGAAATAGTCCCAAGGGACGCGTGATGCGCAAAAAATTACCTAAAAGTCAAGTCAAAGATGTGAAAAAAGCTACTATGGAGTTCACTTTGCTGGATGAAAATGGTACTCCGTATCCGAATTTAGCAAAGCAGAAGGTTGTCTTTTATAAGGTTGGTGAGGAGAATGAAAAGGTAGTTTATCAAACGTTGATATTGGATCCTTCCAATAAGGATTATAATCCTGACAAGCATGGACGTCTTCTTGTTTTTACGTTTGCTACGGAAAAGGCGGGACTGTATAAGAATGTTCAAGTCTTCCCAATTGTTGGAATTGCGGATAAACTTTATGGAGAAGTGATTGATTGGGAGTAATATGAAAAAAATAATTTGTATTTTGGTATGTGCTGTATTTTGGAATTGTGGTGGCGATTCTGGTCTTAGAATAACATCAGAGTCTGAACTTTCCAGCAACTCTTCTAGGGAAAAAAATAGAGGAAATTATCCTGGTTTCTTTGAACCTACTACAAAGCCGAGCAGTAATTCTAGTTTTTTTGATGGATTCTTCGATAGGCATTCCGATGCAATAAAAGAAATCACGTATGATTTCGATATAGAACAGACTGATGGTGTCGGAAATGTTTCCAATAAGCGAATATCAACTAATGCGTATGTTAATTATGGTGGAATTGCTTCACAAGTATTTGCTTTGCATGATAAATACAATGTTGTTAATGTGCACTTATCATGGGATCCTGAAGAGAGTTACGCAAATCGTGAAAATTTGAAGTTTTTTCTCTGTAATATAGACAATATAAATGACATTAAACCAATTGATGGTATAGACTATACGCCAGTTGACGGATTGAGATGTTCGATTGAATCAAATATGTGTGCAATTGATCTTAGTGACTGGAGTAAAGGGGAGAAAAACATAACCCTAGAAGTTAATGTAGATCAACATAATGAAAATGTAAAAATTGGGCTCTGTATGCAATACGCTGCATATTTGCCTGTGGTGTATGATGCTTTAGAGGTTAGAGTCTATAATACACAGACTTATAATGTAACTCTTGCTCATGTTGGAAAAGAAGATAATGGTATCAAGACAAAGATAGAAAATAGAATAAAAGAAACGCTGAATCGTGCAGGAGTTGAAATTGATTTTAATCAAGAAATTACATATCGAATACCGGAAGATTTTGAGGATGTTTCGTACAGAATACGCCAGCTGCCCAAAGATTATTTATATGTTGAAGTTGATTCAAAAGGAGCGGAATCTTCTTGTTATAGGGAAGCTGGCATTGGTGATGATTTATTTTGGCTTAAAAGTAAAGTCGAATCTGATATTGGTTATGGTAAAAACGAAAGAAGAACGGCTGTGATATTAAACAAGCCCTCAGTTAAGTTTTGGACCTTAGATGGAGACTATTGTCCATGTATTAAGAATTTAGAAGATTGGCCACGTAATGATGGTTTTCATACATATATTGTAGGTGTGTTGAATAATGGAAAATATAATGAATGTCAACAAAAATATCCGAATTCAGGAGAGGTGTATTATGGCTATAACCGCACTGAAGGTAAAATGGGCTGGTTTAATAATTTTAGTCAGCCGATAGATGGTGAAATTTCTTCTTACATAAACCCAGAATGCCATGTTTTAGTAGATTTAGACCGTATGGGGTCTCCAAATTGGAAAGATGATAAGGCTCAAAGGTACTATAGGACGCTCATTCCTTCCGGTGCTTTAGGTGTTGCAATGCGAGCGCAGTTTGTAGGAGGCAGAACAGGACTAATGTCCTTCAATCCTCCAGATGATGAGGTTGTATTTGTGCATGAATTGACTCATCTGTGCGGGTTGGCCGATGTTTCGAATCCGCAGGATAATTTGATGTATGAAAGCAATAAAGGAGGTACAAAGTTGGGAAATATTCCTTTAAATGTAAAGGAATCTTCTGATACGGAACAACAGTGGGATTGCTTGCATGATGATAAATATGCAGATGGGTGTCATGACAAATCACATCGTTTGTTGAATTTTTAGGAGAAATGATTATGAAAAAAGTACTTTCATTATTTTTGATTTATTTTTCATGTTCATTTGGTGGTGACTTTTGCGTTTTTGATGCAAATGGTAATTGTGTATCCAATCTGCACGATGTGCGTGAGGCTCAGAATCTATTCCAAGAAAAGGGTTTTAAAAAATATTATATAGCCTCGAAGGAGAATGCTGTTGCTGGAAAGCGTTCCTATAAATCCGTAAAACCGACGAAATCTAGCGGCCGTAAGAGATGGTACGAAGTGGATTGGAATCAAGGTGTAAAGCTTTGTCCTGAAAAAGAATTTAATGCGGGTGATGGAATTTGGATTGTAAATGGGTCTGCTCATGTGGATTCCAGGAATTGTCTTTATGTTGATGGCTCTCCTTATACTAGAAGTATTCTTGTCCTTTACGCAAAGGATGAAAGTGACCCGAAAAATGCGGATTCAAGTTGGATTCTTGTAAACCAGACTATTGTAAATCTCAAAGGAAAAAAATTCATCGTTTATAAAGGTGTTGGACATACTTATGATAGAAATCTAAAAGATACTTCATACGTGGTTCAAATGAATTACGACTTAATTGTAGATAAAACGGAGTTGCGTGTCCGAGATGCGCTTTGGTTGCGAGAAGGAGAAAAAATTAACGAAAAAGAATCTGTTTTATGTTTCAATGAGGATTATTATCCATCATCGGATTCATTAGAGGTGTTGGATTATCCTTCTCGTTATTATCGTTATTATTTGAGTTTTCGCTCAAAAAAGGACGGGCTTGAAAGTATTCTGAATTGTCCTAAACTGACTCAATGCTCCTATAACAAATCGGCCAATGGCTATAGGCTTCCTTTCTATGACGAATGGTATATTCTTCAAAATGCTGGGCAATCAAAAGTCTTTTCCTGGGGAAACGAATTTATTGAGGATTCGTTAAAAAAATATGCGGATATCCATTGTTTCGAAAAAAAATCTGGTCTTTATCCAGTAAAACAGTATGCCCCTAATCAGTATGGCTTGTATGACATTTATGGAAATGCAGAGGAAAAGTATTACGAAGAATTTGATAATGAGTATGTCGCCTTGATTCCTTGTTGTGTATTGAATTTTTATAATCCCGGTAAAGCGTGCCGGGACTTGATTAAATACATGTGCCTTCCTCGCAATGAAATAATTAATAACGCAACATTTAAAAAGCCGGCTTTTCAAGGCATGCGCATGGTTCGAAAATTAGAATAATGAAAAAATTTTGGGCTGCATTGCGTCTATGCATACAAAATTACATTGTCTTGCCGACCACTGTGCCGGCATCTCCTTATACAAATCCATAATGCATTAAACGAAAAAGTCGGCATCCGCCGACTTTTTTGCAATATGTCACCCCGCACTCTGTTGCGGGGTCGCCTTCTCGGATTGTGAAATTCTTATATTGTTGGTATATTGAATAATGGAAAATATAATGAATGTCAACAGAAATATCCGAATTCAGGAGAGGTGTATTATGGCTATAACCGCACTGAAGGTAAAATGGGCTGGTTTAATAATTTTAGTCAGCCGATAGATGGTGAAATTTCTTCTTACATAAACCCCAAATGTCATGACAAATCGTATCGTTTATTGAATTTCTAGGAGAAATGATTATGAAAAAAATACTTTTATTTTTTCTGATAAGTTTTTCTTTTTCATTTGGCGGTGACTTTTGCGTTTTTGATGCAAATGACAATTGTGTATCCAGTCTGCACGATGTGCGTGAGGCCCAGAATCTATTCCAAGAAAAGGGTTTTAAAAAATATTATATAGCCTCGAAGGAGAATGCTGTTGCTGGAAAGCGTTCCTATAAATCCGTAAAACCGACGAAGTCTATCGGCCATAAGAGATGGTACGAAGTGGACTGGAATCAGGGTGTTAAACTTTGTCCTGAAACAAATTTCAATACAGGCAACGGAATTTGGATTGTAAATGGATCTGCTCATGTGGATTCTTTAAATTGTCTTTATGTGGATGGCTCTCCTTATACAAGGAGTATACTCGTTCTTTATGCCAGAAATATGAATGATTTGACTGATGCTGATTCTAGTTGGATTCTTGTAAATCAGACGATTGTGGAATTGGCTGGAAAAACGTTTAAAATATGGGATTCGTATTCTTATGATCCTAAAAAAACAAAAATTCGAAATGTTACTTTTAAGCAAGATTTAATTGTTGATAAAACAGAACTTAGAATACGCGATGCCATTTGGCTTCGTCGATATGTATCTGAGTTGAGAAAATTACGAAATGTTCCTGAATATAACTCGTTTTGGGGGAGACATAATTATGCTTTTTACCCTACGAAAGATACTTTGGAAATATTGGATTATCCAGCACCTGGCGATGGCCGATTGACTTTAATACGTTCTATGCAGGATCGTCTTGAAATGACATGGACGGGTGCTGTATTGAAGAATTCGTTAGATGCTGAAAAAAAACAAAACTATTTTACGCAACCTTCTCTTGAAAATTTACAAGGAGCATACGACTCTTTTGTTGATGTTTTAGATACTGCAGCGAATGGATATCGTTATCCATCAAAAGATGAATGGTTTGTATTGCAGAGAGGTGGTGCCGCTACAATATTTGCATGGGGAAATGATCCAGATGAAAAAAAATTGAATCGTTATATGGATATAAATTGCTCCGAGGGAAGAAAGGGTGTTTATCCTGTAAGAATGTTTGCTCCTAATGATTATGGATTGTATGATGTGTATGGAAATGCTGAAGGGAATGTGATTAACTTTGTGGGTTCCGAATATAGCTATGGCCCTATTTGTAATGGTTATGATATTTCTACTCGTTTGCCTCCAGTGTGTATTTTTATGAAGAAATATGCGTGTACCAAAAGAGATTTAAAGTCTGTAAATTACGACCTTCCTTATGTAAAGGCTCTTAAGGGCATGCGTCTAGTTCGTAAATTAGAATAATGAAAAAATTTTGGATAAAAATATTCGCGTGCTTGTTTCTTATATCGTCCGCAGTTTCTGCGGAGCGATATAAAGAACCCTCATTTGACATTGAAAAGATTCCAAATCTAATTTACGCGTCAAATGTACCGCATCTAACTAAAAAACATTTCATAACGTCGTTGGCGGTTGGTTTAAGGACTTCGTCTGACGTATTTCCCAGTCTCTATTTCTATCAAAATGTAAATGAAATAACATACAAGAATCTACATTTTGATTTGTATCAGCCTAAAAATGACACAACAAATAACCGTCCATTAGTTATTGTTGTTCATGGAGGAGCTTTTGTATCTGGGAGTAAAGATGATCGAAATCAATCTATTGTTGGTTATTGTGATTCGCTTGCAGTCCGGGGCTATGTTGTTGCGTCCATTGATTACCGAGTTGGTCTTACTTTAAAGAATATTGAAAATAAGTTATTTGTAGATAGCCTTGACTTCAAACGAGCTGTTCAATGGGGTGTTCATGATTTACAAGTGGCGATTCGTTTTTTTAGAAGTCATGCGGGAGAATATGGTATAGATCGGGAAAAAATATTTGTTATCGGCAATAGTTCTGGTGCAATACTCGCAATGCAGTCTGTATGTGAAAAAAATGGTGTAAGTCCCAATGCTATTGTTTCTATGTGGGGGGCTGTTCTAGATAAAGAAAAAATAAAAAATGTTTCTATACCGGTTTTATTGATTCATGGAACTGAAGACGAAATTGTTCCATTTAAAGAAGGACGAATATTGAATTTAGATTCCATAAGAGAACGAAATCGAGACTTGTTAGGGTATGGCTCCATCGCTTCTTCTTTTAGCATAAGTTTTACTAGCCCGATTTTTTATGGAAGTTATGTTGTCGATTCTGTTTTTAATCGACATGGATATGTTCACGAAACTTTTTTTCAGGATGGAGTTGGGCATGAATTTTATAATAAAGAATTCTACAAAATCAAAGTATTAGCGATGATTGTAAATTATTTATATAAAATAATTGAATTAGACGAAAAACGTCCGCCCTCCCTTTGGTCGAGGATGACCAACAACTAGATTCACTCCATGAAAAGCATGCCGCGGAGACGCAGCCCCCTTTCTCGTTGGTGTTTCTCGTTTTCCCATTGGCCGAACTTGATGAATTCAACTTCGAATCTGGCGCCTTCGGTTTCGAGGACTTTTATGTCTTTGTCAATCCAGCGTTGCTTGAACACATGGAAACTGAAAACCTTGCTGCTTGTCGAATCGGTGTCCTTGAGCGGATAATCGAAAAACAACGTATCGTTCCGGGTTACGAATTCTTCGTCTTTGAACGTGTAATTCACGAAAGCTACTTTGCTGAAACTTTCGGGCATTGTGTGGATTTTGTCGTTTTTAACAGTTCTGCTAATTGTGCGGTATTTTTTGACGATGTCCGCTAGGTCGCTTTCCTTGGGAAAGTACTGATAAAGTTTTTCGTCGTGTCTGGAATGGAGTTCCTTCACTTGGTAGGCTGTGATACTTGCTTTTTTCCCGTCTTTTTCCCACAGGTTAGAGAAAAATTCTTTTGCGTCTTTTTCGCTGAGCGGGAATGTGCTGTAGCCTTCGGTGGCGAGGGTTTCCTTGATATTCTTTAGCCATGCGTTGCGGGTGATGGTGGGGCCGATAGCGAGAGACACTAGCATCAAGCATGAAATGATGATAACATATTTAGATGGAATGATTTTAGGGATGCAATCAAGTATAGCGCAAATGCAAATGATAATGCATAACGCTAATGCAGTAATTCGATTTTCCGTAACGCCGTATTCAGAAAATCTTTGAATGATTGCGATGGTTGCCGTAACGATAGGGATAAAGTAAGTGCATGAGAGAATTCTGGCGATTTTCTTTTCGGAAGAAGGTTCGGAATTTATCAGCGCAGGATAATATTCGTTTTTAATTATGAGCGCCAAAACTAAGGAAATTATTGCTAGATAAAAAATTGTTCTTGTTGAAAATGACCATTGCAGCAAGGATGCGATATCGTAAAAGTGAACGGTGAGGGCGTAAATGGCGTAAAGTGGTAAAATTATGAACTTGAAGTAGTCGAATGAAATATTAAACCACTTTGATTTTATGGTTATCTCAAAATTTTTTAAAGTAGGAGTTTCTTCGATGCATTTGTCGATGGACGGAATGCCTGTCATGAAGAGAATGGGGGATACTGTGAAAATGTAAAATATGAATATTAAAATTATTGCTTTAATGCAGAGATCTTTATTGCTTTCAGATATTGCTCCAATTATAGCTAGGAGTATGATTGGTACCAATAACGAGAAGATTGTGTTAATTGTGGGGGCCTGCTTGCCCATTTTTTTGCAGTAAACCCAAAAGGCGTTGTCATTCTTTTGGTTCCAGAACGGGCCGATGAGTATGGCTAGAATGCTAATGGTGAAAATACTGGTTATTACAACGTTTATGAATTTGCTGTCATAATAATTGTCTGTGGTGAATTTGCAAATAACGAGTGTTGCTGATATGAGGAGCCAACCCACGCTTGTGATAATTTGCGGCATCTTGCGAGTGCTTTTTCGTGATTCTTGGATGAGTGAAGTCGCGAGGGCGATGAGCATTGCCGCTATGGGATAAATGCATAGCCAAAAATCAAGGCTTTGGTTGAATGTTGTTTTTTTGGGGAATATTTTGGATAATTCTACAAAATCGAATATGATTGCAAATGACGATAAAATTGCGAACGCAATTGCAACCGGAAACCGCTTAAACGCGTTTCGTAAGAGACTCAGGTATTCTTTCTGTGCTTTCAACATTTGTTTTAAATATAAGATATGTTTGAAGGAATTGCAAAAAGGCGCCCCCGGCACGGAGGCCGGGGTGACAGTGAATGTGGAGGCCGGGATGACAATGTAATGAAGAATGTTACTGGATTCTTCGCTCCCTGTGGTCGCTCAGAATGACGATGCTAACTAATGACTACTGACCAATAACTAATCTACTTCTTTATGCAACGGATGGGCAAGAACAGTTTACCGTCGATATATGGATCTGGTTGCGGGGTGTACCACTGAAAATCAACATGTTTTATTCCGCGTTCTGAGCCGATTATCGTGTAGAGTCTTTTTCCGTTGCTTCCAGTTTCGTTCAGCCATAGGAACGTGCTGAACCCATTTGATGTCGAAGATTTTTCTCTTATTAAGACAGAACTCGATGATCTTTTGATTTCAGTTTTCTCAGTGGGCAATAAGCTCATGCCGTAGGGATCAAGTGAGTTCGGATGCATGCCTCCTAATTGTGAATAAAGTTGAGCGATAATTGATGTGTCACCAAGTGCTATGATGTCTGAAGAGTCAGGTAGCCGCCAACCGTCGGGACAAATTTTTCCCGCAATTTCGAGGTTGTAATAGCGTCCCACGTTATCGCAGTCTCTATAGCTGTAGCAAGGAATAATATTTTCTTGTTCGTTCTCGGATGCACCTTCGTATTTCATGTTTTCTGCCATCCAAATTTTGTCTTTGTATTCAATGGTGCTGTATTCGCGATTGTCGCGCGGATCTGTGAAATGTCCGTAATCTATATCAGGATTGAGATAGTATTCTGCTGGATAATCTGTTCTCCAACTTGAAGAGTGTCGCCAGGTCTTGTTGTAGCATATAAAGAATCCCGAGTATTTGTTGGTCTTGATGCGTTTGTTGTCTGTATCGCACGGGGCATTGTAGAATTCTGTCCATTTATTTTGGTGACAGACGTAATAGAGGGTGGAATCTGATGGACTTTGATGTGTTTTGCCTTTAGAATCACATTCGGCATCGGCTGTTTCAAAATCAATTTGTGTTGCTATTTCCCAGCCGGCTTTGCGGTTGCGAGCATGTGGGCTGTAAGGATCTTCTATTGTGCTGGTTGGGTTCAATCTGTATACACCGTTTAAATTTGCATCTTTGCAGACGTAAGTGACGTTTGGCCTATTCGGGCTTGCGAATAACTTGCCATTCTTGTCACAAGGAATGTCATAAGTTTCTGCATCGATGGTATAAACTGCATACCAACCGGAATCTGGGCGGCACATATACGAATATTCGGGTTGTTTGGAATGTACGATGTACTTGCCTTCTTTGTCGCAGGGGATGCCGAATGTTTCGGCTTCCAAATCAGTAGCCCTTTCCCAACCATTTTCCTTACAAATAAATGCATTGTCTCCGATGTTGATATGGCTAGTCTTGATGACTGAGTCTTTGATGGTGCTGTCGCAATGGGGGAGGTTTAGGCATTTGTGTAAGACATCTGTAATAACGTCATTGATAAGTAAAGGACGTGGATGAACGACGCATCCTTTGAGATTATAATAATCGTCATTATCGCTTAAGTCCACAAACCAGGTGCTGACTACGGCGTGTTCGTCGAAATGGCTGCAGTAGTGTTCCTGCTGGAGTGTCCCTGTTTCTGTAAACACCGCATTCGTATTTTTGTAAAAATCGGAATTCGTTGTCTTGCCAAAGATGTAGTTGATTGTGCTGTTGATGGCTTTCAGATTTGTGTTGGGGTGTGTTTGGAGATATGCGTCAATTCCGATGGCTTTGAAAAGTTCCCATTGGGCGATGCTATCCGCTTCGCTTTCTGGGGTTCCGCTGGCGATTAACTTCGCAACGCGGCCTTCGATGAATTTGCTTAGAACTATTGTATTGTTTTCTTTTTTCTCTGTTTCCGATGTGTTGGCTGCAAATGTCCCTTTGATGGCGGTTGGACTTGATTTGGTCGTGTCTGGCATGGCTGTGAGCTCGCCTATGTATTCCAATTTTATGTTAGCGACGCATCCCTTATAAATTTCTGATTCTGTGGAATCGATCCATAAAATCTTGATGTCAGATGGAGAATTTGCTGTATCGCTCGACGAACTTTCGGCAGAACTTTCTGCAACGCTCGAAGAACTTTGCTGTGCGACGGTGTTCTCGTCTTCCCAAGTCCCTGCGATCTTTTCCGAGCAGGCGAAAAAAACGATGGTGCATGCGAGAAGTAAATATTTCAACTGGCTCATTGTTGTCCTCCTTTTTTGCAATCCCTTTTGCTTATTTTGTCCGTTAGCGGAAAAAGTTGTAAGTTCAGTCGATAGACCTGGTTGATGTTCTGGCATTCGCGTGCGATATCAATCACTTTTTTGCGGCAGTCGTTGATAACGTCAACGATACGGGCGTAGGCGGATTCGTCGATGCCCATGGTGACTCCCGAAAAATTGCGTTCTTCGACGGGGTCTTTTTCGATGGAACGTGTGGCGAGTGCGGCCATCTTCTTGTTCATGGTGCGGATGGCGAGCGGGATGGCTTCCTTGGAGCCCTTGACCGACTTTTCAGTTTGTTCGTAAGTACCATCGCCCGTTTTGACGAGGAGTCCTGATTTTACCAGGAATTGCAAAATTTCGCGGACGTTGAGCGCCGATGTCTTTTCACGGATTTTATCGGCGATTTCGCAGGGGTTCGCGTTTGGCATGAGCGGGGCGAGTTCACGCACGATGGGGCAGGTGGGCATCTCGTAGTAATGGAATGCGTCTGCGTCGAGGATGCGTATTTTGTTCATGCTCGCTTCGCGCCCGAGTTCGCGGAGTGCTTCCTCCTTTTCTGTAGCACTTTTCGCGTTCCCGAATTTGACGAGCAGCCCGAAATAGGTGTAGTCGAACCCTTCTAGCCCCATGGCCCGTGCGACTTTTGCTATTCCTGGCTTGCTCAGGCGCGTATTCCCGTCGCAGACCAGCTTGAGGTAGGTCGGGGAAACAAAACCGGCAAGGCTTGCAAATTCTCGCCAAGTAAAGTAAGATGTCCTTTTACGTTCTTCGTAAAAGTCTCGCATGTAAAGGCGATAATCGTTGTATTCGATTATTGGTTTCATGAAATTAAAAATATTACAAAATTTGCGTTTTTATAACGAAAAATGGCGGTTTTTTACAAAATTTTTTGAAAAATTTAAAATATGATACAAGTATGTGTCATTGAGGTTAGACGAGAGACGAAAGACTAAAGACGAAAGAGGTAGGTTTTGGGGGTTAAGGCGATAGACTAGTAATGTTATATCTTGGCTAAATCTCGTTTTTGTCGCAATGTTGTTTTTGGAGTGCACTTTTTACACGAGTCGTTCTTTACTTTATAAACAGTATCCCTTCGATGCGGAGCGAACGCCCTTTTTCGGACCATTGTTCAGCGTGCAGTTTGTTGATGCTGAGCGTGACCCTGTCGTTTACGATGGTTTTTAGCGTGTCCTGCATCAGTTCCTGCTTCGTGATTCTGAAAGTGTAAGTCTTGTACTTTGAATCTTTCTCGTTGGCATCTTTATCGGATTTTGCGGAGTCCGCGCTGTTCTCGTTGGCACTGGTGTTGGCACTTTTGTTGGTTCTTGCACTGTTTGTTTTTGTGGTGTCGGCCTTTTTGTCGCTAGATTTTTCTTCGTCAGATTTCTCGTTATCGAATAGCGATAGCCAGAAGACGAGGGTGTCGCCTTCGAACTTGAAATCGTCCCTATCGAAATCGAGGTCGAGGTTGATGGCTTCCTTTGCGCCTTTGGGAATATCGACGCCTTCGTTCT
>JAEEGK010018763.1_pt1 | contig 14919 bp, 15 predicted proteins | sample 8958771 | NCBI WGS metagenome assembly JAEEGK01 (sample SAMN16246547, study PRJNA631951) | gut metagenome | biome: gut microbiome; feature: rumen; material: SC-attached | host: Bos | place: Iran: Karaj | collected 2018-10 | reverse complement strand
CGATCTTAACGTTAGCAAAAGTGATGAGTTCGACAGTTAATAATTTGATGTTATGAACTTTACCTTCCACACCGTTAATAGAGACAAAGTCACCACGACGGAATGGTTTATTGATAATGATTAATATGCCGTTTGCTAAGTTTGCAAATGAATCTTTCAATGCTAAGCCAATAGCAATGGCCATGGTAGAGAGGGAAACTAATAAGCCTTCAGTTGATAATTCAAGGACTGAAGCAGCGATTAATACGACGAGGACAATAATAGCAATTCTTAAAATGGAGACGATGAATGTAAGCATCGCACCATCAAGTCTGGTTTTAAGTAAGATTTTCTTTAATAAAAAACCTATTAACCACGCGACACAAATACCCGCGACACAAATACAAAGTGCGAGTAATAATTTGAATCCGTATTCGGATATATATGAACCTATCTGTTTAAAGATTTCTTCCATAAGAAACCTCCGTATTATTTCCCTGTGGGTCAGCCACTTTAAAAATATAATACAAAATCAATAATGATTTTAAAACAATTTTCCGCGCTGGTGCTTATTTTATAATAAGATTTATTTCTTTTTTAAAACGAATATTCGACGACTTTCGACCGGCTCGCCTTCCCAGGCAAAGTGGTCTAATTTGACCACATCAAAGTATGGGGCGAAGATATTCTTCCATTCATCATCACTTAGTGAAGATAAACGTAAAACGTTATTAACAAATAGATACATGCCATCCACTAGTTCAATCTTTCTTTTAGAAGCCATTTCTTCTGACATATAGAAATTTAAACCAATGACAATCTTGGCATTGCTTGTGGTAATTCTTGCCATTTCTTTAATGATCATTTCCGCAGTTTCCAAAGGAACGACATCTAAAACATTGCTACAAACGAGCCCGTCATAAGTCATACTTGGAGCGGACTTAATCCAGTTTTCATCTATGACTTCACCCTTCACATCAAGTTTTAAAACTTCAGCGTAGAATCTTAAGGAATCAATAATATCTTGGCCAAGATCCACTGCTAAGACATCATCACAACCACTACTCGCGGCGACAAATGCGCCCCAGCCTGAACCACAGCCATAATCTAATACTTTCTTACAAGAACCGAGTTCTTTAACGGCATCAAAAAGTTTTTGTGCAGGAACTAAATCCATCACTGAGTTATCACTTGAGTTTTTAACTTGTTCTTTATAGTCTTCTGGAAGCTTAATTGCCTCATTCCAGAACTCTACAAGATCACTATTTACTTTCTTGATGTCCTTCATAAATGAATACTCCAAAATTGCACCTATATTATATGCACTTTTTTCTCGAAGTCATCATATTTTTTAGTAAACAAAAAGAGGTTCTTTGGCAAACCTCTCATTGTGTAAATTATTGTGCGATTGTAATGATAATTCTTCCGGTGTCGGATTCAATATTCCAAACACTACCAGTTGCGCAGTGTGGGACATCCACTCTGCCTGTATCACTATGAGCATAGATAATATGTTCATTAATGATTGCGCCTCTAATATCACCAGTATCTGTTTTACAGTTAAGTGTTTCACAATCGAAACCAGAGAATGTGAATTTACCAGTTGATGCTTTGAAGTCCACTTTTTGTTCCACTAAGACATCGTCGAGTTTCATATCGCCTGTGGAGAATTTGGCTTCTAAGTTCTTAGCTCTAACGCCTTTTAATGTGGCATCACCTGTGGATGCTTTGATATAGAGTTTTTCTTCAACATTTACATCTTCGAGATTAATATCTCCTGTTGATGTGACGACGTTAACATTCTTAGAAGCAACGCCCTTAAATTTAACTGCGCCTGTGCTCATTTTAACATCGATTTGTTCAGTGACATCACTTTCGAGATATAGAGCACCAGTGCTAGCTTTAATATAGAAGTTTTCAAATGTGTAATCACCTTTGATCTTTGCAGCGCCTGTTGAGCATTCAATATTGAGATTGCCATAAGCAGCTACTGGCATATAGACAGTGATCTTTTCTGTTTTCCAAGACCAGTTGAAGACCTTTTCATACCATTTCACTTTGTCGACAAATTTGATATTTAATGTGTCATCTTTAACTTCGACTTCGTGTGGGTATTTTTCTCTTTCTTCACAAACAACTTTGGTTTGTCCATCTGTAGAAACAACGAATTCGATATTTGCGGTTTCGACATCGAAGTTGATGTTTGTGAATGAATCACTAATTTCATGTTCGTTGGTCACTAATTGTGTTTGTTCATGGTTATGTGCGATAGCAACACCAACGATTGCACCGCCGCCGATTAATAACATTGTTCCGAGAACAATTGGAAGTACTATTAAACCTTTAATCATTTTTATTTTGCTCCTTTTCTAATAAAAGCGGTTTTGATGCCGAGGACCATCTTCTTTGATAAGAAGATTGTTAACTTTGTGGCACCAATACAGGCGAAGATGAATAACATCGTTCCGCCTAAGGCCATTAAGGAATAGCCAAGTGGTAAGAGGTTGACTGTGCCATCGGCAAGATAGGCGCAGAACACCACTAGTCCTGCCACCGATGTCGCAGCTAAGCAAGCTTCAACAGCGTATGAGACAATGACTAGGATCCAGAATAGTAAGTAGAACACTAAGACTAGTACGGAAAGTGTAATGAGGAGAGGGAACCAAAGTGGGAATCCGAGAATGATAAGGACGATTTCCCAAGCCCTTAACGCTCTCTTTGGTTTGGCTTTCTCTGCTACTAACTTCAACATTGGTGTGTCATTAGCGATTTGTCTTACGACTTCATCAACACTACCGATATCCGCTACTGCTTCTTCTTCGGTTTTGCCATCATCCATGCGATCGTTAATCATCTCTTCATAGAAATTGATACGATTTTCGATGTCTTCTTTTGGTAAACCGTTAAGTTTGCTTCTAAGTTCATTTAAGAATTCTTGCTTTTTCATTTTTATCTATCCTCCGCAATAAATGAGTAGATACCCATTAGTTCTTTCCATTCGTTTTTAAATTCTTCGATACGTGTAAGACCTAATGGAGTAATGTGGTAATACTTGCGTAATCTACCTTCGAATTCAGTAGAACGTACAACAAGCATCTTCGCTTCTTCCAACCTTTTTAAGATTGTATAGAGCGTGGATTCAGATAACTCTAGTACCGGTTTTAAGTCTTTAATGATCTTATATCCGTATGAGTCTTCGTTTTTAATTGCGGCCAGGACACAAACGTCTAGCACACCTCTTCTTAATTGAGCATCCATACGATACCACCTTTCACGATATACATCATATCACGAGGTATTGTATTGTCAACACTATTTGATAACTTTTTCGCAAATAAAAACAGGACCTCTTATAGCCCCGTTATTTCTTGCTTAGGTTCTTTAATTTATTTTGAATTATTCTTAACTTTTCTAATGATTAAGGAAACAACTGAAAAAATAATTAATGCGAGACAAACAATAATCAAAATTCCAGAAATAATTGTTAATGTTAAAGCGGCTTCATATGTTAAAAATGAATTAAAACCAGGATGATTTATTTCCGCGATTACATAATTAAGCATAGCAATAAAAGAGAATGTGAATAACACTAATAAAACAAATGAAATCGAAGCAATGATAATGTATTTTTTCATAGTTATTTCTTATGAGAATTCTTCTTATTTCTTTCCGATATTAATAAAACCATCGAAATAATAAAAACAGCGATTAAAACAAGAGACAAAAAACCAGATACCGCAGTTAAAGCAACCGCTCCTGGAAAAGAGATATATTCAGTTTTATCTTGAGAATAATGGAGTGTGAAATTAAGCATTGGGAAAAAGGCCGTGGCAAATAACGATAAAATGCCTAATGAACCAAGACCCATAATTAAATACTTATTCATAAGTAAATACTATCACTTATGTTTAGAAAAAGTAAGAATATATCAGTATTTTTTATTATTCAACGGTGACGCTTTTTGCGAGGTTACGTGGTTTGTCAACGTTGTATCCCTTTTTCAAAGAGACAAAATATGCGAGATAGAAAGCAATGGAAGATATAGCAACGCCAGATAAGAAGTGTGCATAATCATCAACGATTAAAGCATCGCCTTTCTTAGATAATGACTTTGTGGCAACAACATATACTTTTGCACCACGGGATTTCACTTCTTCGATATTACTTCTCATACTACTCGCTGTAGTTGGATCGGTAATGAAGACAATAACTGGTAATCCTTCGCTAATTAAAGCGATAGGACCATGTTTAAGTTCACCACCTGGATAGGCTTCAGAATGGATATAACTAATTTCTTTTAATTTTAATGAGGCTTCTAATGATAAGAAGTAGTCAAAACTTCTTCCTAAAAAGAAGACATTATCATGGTCTTTAATCTCTTCCGCGATTTGTTCGATTGGTTGTTTGAGATTATTCTTAATAGAATCAATGACATCAATTGTGTCTTTTAAATCCACGACCATCTTTTCGTTTTTGCTTAACGCGCCCGATAATAATGCGAGCAACGCGACTTGCGCAGCGTACGCCTTTGTGGATGCAACAGACACTTCTACACCTGCGTGTAATAAAACTGTGTATGTAACGCCTCTAGATAATGTGCTGCCTGGAGTATTAGTAATTAATAAAGTAGGAACATTATTCTTCTCTTTAATAATCTTTAAGCAGTGAATAAGATCTGCGGTTTCTCCAGATTGAGAAATAAGGATAACGAATGGCTTTTTGCCAGGAATGACTGGGTGAAATGCCCATTCACTTGCGATATATTCAGTTGTGGGAATATTGTTGCAAATCTCAAATATACGGCCACCGACAAGGGAGGCGTGATAAGAAGTTCCGCATCCGATAAACATCACGTGGTCCGCTTCTCTTAAGTCTTTTAATAATTTGCTATCAAATTGATATTGATTATCTTCGTGATAGATAGAAATCGCTCTCTTCACCACTTCATCAATCTCTTCAATTTCCTTAAGCATATAGTGAGGATAACCTTTTAAATCATGGGAGATAGATTCCGCATCTTTAACGATAGGTTTTCTATCCACCAAGTTATTGTTCTTATCAAAGATTTTGATTTCTTTTTTAGAGATATAACCGAAGTCATAGTCTTCTAAATCGATGAATTCATTTGTGTATTTCGCCATAGGCGAAGCATCAGAGGCAATGAGATTAAATCCTTTGCCTTTGCCAATCATTAAAGGAGAACCCTTCTTTAACATAAATAAAGAATCAGGATAATCTTCATTAATAATCGCTAAAGCATAGCTTCCTTCTAATTGGTCTTTTAACAAAGTTAAAGAAGTATGCATATCTTTACTACTTAAATAGAAGTATTCCAAAAGATTAACCACTACTTCTGTATCTGTATCGGAATAGAATTTATAACCTTGTGATAATAAGAATGTTCTTAATTCATTCGCGTTATCAATAACACCGTTATGGACTAAGGCAATCTTACGATTACAAGATAAGTGTGGGTGAGAATTGATTTTACTTGGTGTACCATGTGTCGCCCATCTTGTATGACCGATAATAAGCTCGGTCTCAAAAGAAGATGGCAAAATGTCATCTAAATGATTTGGTGAACCAATATCTTTAAAGATATTAATCTTATCGCTTAAAAAGCCGATACCCGCGGAGTCATATCCACGGTATTCAAGCATCTTTAATCCTTCAATCGCATAATCGCGAGGATTATTAATTCCAACTGCGCCTACAATGCCACACATAATTAACGACCTAAATACTTTCTGAGTTCGAATTCACTAACGGTTGTGTGATATTCTTTCCACTCTTTTTCTTTTGCATCAATATACTTATTGAATAAGTGCTTACCTAATACTTCAAGCATTAGCTTGCTCTTTTTAAATTCGGAAACTGCGGAGTGAAGAGTTTCTGGTAAGTGTTTGATGTTTTTCTTTTCAATTTCTTCTTCGCTTAAATCGAATAAGTTATCTTTAACTGGTTTAATGATGTCTTTTTCTTCAACATCTCTAATACCTTCTAAACCTGCGGCTAAGATACCCGCTAAAGCGAGATATGGATTTGCGCATGGATCAACATTTCTTAATTCAGTTCTTGTAGAATTGCCTCTAACTGCGGGAATTCTAATTAAAGAACTTCTATTTGCATCACTCCAACAAGCATAAATAGGTGCTTCATAACCACTCACTAAACGTTTATAGGAATTAACGATTGGATTGGTTAATAAAGCTAATTCTCTAGAGTGATTTAAGATACCAGTAATCCATTTCTTGCAAAGTAAGGATAACTCCATATCAGCATCTTTATCATAGAATAAATCGCCTTTTTTATTATCGAATAAGGAACAATTTGTGTGCATGCCATTACCTGCTTGTTTGTTAAGTGGTTTTGGCATAAAAGATGCTAAGTAGCCATGTCTTCTAGCGATGACTTTAACAACTTGCTTGAAGGTTTGGACCTTATCGCAAGCGGTAATAACATCGTTATATTTAAATGTAATTTCATTTTGACCTGGGCCCACTTCGTGGTGAGATGTTTGAACTTCGAAACCCATATTCTCTAATGTCAAAGCGATTTCTCTTCTGATTTCTTCACCACCATCGAATGGAGATAAATCGAAGTAGGAAGCATTATCACTTGCTTGAGTGGATAAAGTGTCATCATTAATCTTAAAAAGATAAAACTCTGGTTCAAAACCCACAAAGCAACGGTCAATGCCCATTTCGTTCATGACTTTGACTTGTTTCTTTAAGATATAACGTGGATCACCAACGAATGGTTTTCCATCAGGTGTATAGACATCGCAGATGAATCTAGCCACACCACCATAGGTGTTATTTTCAAATGGAAGCACTAAGAATGTATCGATATCTGGATATAAATACATATCAGCTTCTTTGATACGAACAAATCCTTCAATAGAAGAACCGTCGAACATAATTTTGTTATTTAAAGCATCATCAAGTTTTCTTACTGGAATCTCCACAGCTTTCACATCACCAAGCATGTCGGTGAATTGAAGTCTTAAATAAGAAATATCATTTTCTTTAATAATTCTTTCTATATCACTACGTGTCATAAGTACACCTCCGTGTAATATGGTTAAATGTTATTATTCAATAAAGTGCAATGTCAATAAAAACATATGTCAATTTTTGTTTACATACACTATTTTGTCATACACTTAACATAGTTAAAAAAGTTTACTGATATTTAGTAAATTATCATTAACATTTACATTTTTCTCTTTCTTAAAGGTTTTAATCAGTCTTTTACACGCATATATTTGCGATAAAATAATAAAGTAAGGATGGGCCTAGATAATGAGTAAAGAATTAAAAAGAACATATATTAACTTTCGTGATGTTCCAAAAAGAAACCAAATAGAATATACCAAAGAAACTGAGATGTTTGATGATAAAGGCAACCTCTTAGTGAAAGGTGGTTATGGACGTCATGACTATTTTAAATTTGACGCAAAGAAATCTCGTCCAAAGAGTAGACTCAAACAATGGGATTTCTATCAAATATCTAATGGAAAATTAATGGCCCAAGTATCTTTCGCTAATATTTCTCTCGCGGGATATATCTCTGTGGTTCTTGTTGACCTCACCACTGGCAAAAAACTCGTTGATAATATGTCCTTATTCATCGGAGGAAAGAAATATCCACTCCCACCGATGAGTGATCAACCAAATGTTCTAGAATACACTGTCGGAAAAGCGCATTTTAAATTCGAAACTACACAAAATAAGCGCACTTTGGATGTCTTAATGATGAAGAAGAAAACACCAATTGAAGCGCATTTTGCAATGGAAATGATGGAAAATCACGAAAATATCACCACCATTTTGCCATTCAAAAATAAACCAACTAGGTTCTTTATGACCACCAAACAAAACTGTATGCCTTGTGAAGGATATGTGTCATTCGGCGAAGAGAAATGGTCATTTAATAAAGAAGATACATTTGCTGTTTTAGACTGGGGTAGAGTAAACACCCCATATAAGCTCGTTTGGTACTGGGGTAATGCATCGACATTCCTCACCGATAAAGATGGCAAGAAGCACCCATTTGGCTTTGAAATCACCTGGGGTATCGGTGATGAGAGCAATGCCACCGAAACAGCGTTGTTCTATGATGGCAAATTACATAAGTTCGGATCAATAGATGTTAAACACTTTGTGAAGAATAGATATATGGAAGAATGGGAATTTGAAAGTGAAGATGGAAGATTTAATCTCACACTCACACCAACACTTGACCACCACTCCGATCTCAACTTATTAGTGTTAAGAATGAACTCTCACCAAGTACATGGTAAATATAACGGAACAGTGACATTAGATGATGGAACTGTATTAGAGATTAAAGATATGTACGGTTTCTGCGAATACGTAGAAAATCGTTGGTAATTATATTTATATAAAAGAAAAGGACTCGGTTTTGACACCGAGTCCCTTTTTATATTTATTCAATTAGCCTGGAAAGACGTTGAATAAGATATCATTAAAGGCAATTCTACCTTTGTTCTTTGTGCCAGTTGCTGGTGCGGTTTCAAGCCATCTCATACCATAGATGCCTTCATCAGCCCAGTTTTCATAGGTATAGAAGCCATTCTCTTTGGTTGGAAGAGTAATGTCATTTAATAAATCCACTATTTCAACCCAGTTACCGTTTTCACCTTTAACTTGGAAAACGAGTTCTGCATTGTTACGGTTGATACCTTCGGAATCAGACCATAAAGCGATGTCGAATGAGTAGTAATACACAGGAATATTAAAGTCTAATTGTAAGTAAGCATGTCCTGCATCATTGTGCTTTGCGGATAAGACGATATAGGATTGTTCAATGTATCCACATCTTAATCTTGTGCTATTGATGGTTAATAAATCGCTAGCTTGGTGAGTTGCGGTTCGACCATCAAAATAATATTGTTGTCTGAATCCCCAATCCGCTGGACTCATGACGATATCATTTGTGTCGTATTCGGTTGGTGCATTAAATGCGTATAATTCAGAAACATAGTTACCGCTTGTGAAGCTTAGTGTTTGTCTTTGAACAACATAGACATAGTAACCAGTACCAAGGGCTTTAATTTGATTCCATTGGTTATCTGTTAATGTGTAGCGGCCCATATTACCTGTTGCGGTAATGTTATTAACTCTAAAGAGTTCATCAAAGTTTGGTTTCACAACGACAAAGTCGAAGTTATTGTAATAGAGATTGACGCTTCCCTTATCAGCGGACCATTCAAATGTTGGGGTTCTGTTGATGTAGTTATTTAAGATATCAATTCTATTTGTGACCACTCTATATTGGGCAAGAAGTTTGCCTAAATCGTGAGCATCATAACCTGCGTTATACATTGCTTGAATGAATTCATAGAATGTATATGGATGGGCATTGCAGACGATATCAAACAAAGTTTGAACATTAATAGCAAACTTATCGAATGTATCGATTGTTGGAGAATATAACTTATAGAGAATACTTTGAACTGCGATTTCATCAGCGTCACCTCTATATGTTCTTAAGCTACCAGTTGTGGTTGCTTGATAAGTATCAAGTTCATACCAGAAACCTTGGTATGTTGTGTATCTTGTATCACCCACTGTTGCGATATTTCTAATATCAGCTGGGAATGTGCTTTGCGCAATTGTGGACCAGAATGTTGGCCAGCCTTCGCCCCAAGCGAGTTTTAAACCTCTATTCTTAGCGCTTTCTAATGTATAGCCATTATTGTATTGGTCATCAATATTATTGTGGTTAATGTAATGTGTTCCACCTGGGTTAGCGGTAATACCTTTTGTTCTTTGAACATGGTGTCCGTATTCGTGACCAATAACATCCCAGGATGCCCATGCACCTGGATAGCCACTAGCGGCGGTTTTTCCGGAGATTGTAATGGAATTATATGAATAATAGCAGCCTTCATCCGTGGAACCTGGCCAGTTAAATGTACACATAGGCATCGCGGTACCATGATTAATTTGTTTCGCATATGTTGCGTAGTAGTAAGCGGCTTGGTATAAATGGAACGCTCTCGCGGTATCTCCATCTTCCGCTGGAGAGAGTGTATGTTCGAGATATTCGTAACTAACTTGTCCGTTCACTTGGAAGTCATATGTATATAAGACTCCTTGTTTGGTTTGAACCTTAACGTTTGCGGTGTCGTTTTGTGCTACTACCTTAAGGTACATACATTGATCAAATTCGAAATCAGTCCAAGTGAGTTCTGCATAACCGTTACTATCTAAATAGTAAGCTGGACCTTCAACACCGTATATATCATAAATATACGCTTTCGCTCCCACTAATGGGTGAACGCCACCTTGATCATCGGTCCAATTCATTTGAAGTTCGACTGAATTAAAACTTCTTAAAGGTGCAGGCGAACGTCTAGCGGATGTTTCTTGAACAACTGGTTCTTCAACTGCTTTTGTTTCGTTTTTGCGATTCAAATTAGCAGCGCCAGTTGTGACCATCGCGGCAAACGCCATGCCTAACAAAAATTTTGTAAAAAGCATAATTTCCTCCTTTTCTAATCCATAACTTTTTACTGCCGAGAAAAATAAAAAGAAGCTCTGTTTGGAGAGGAATTCATTTCCCCTTTTAACAAATCTTCTCCTTAATAATATTTGTTTGATGACTTCGAACAATTATTTAACCATTCTTCTTATCTCTTGGCACAACTAGATTATAGGTTTTATAAGTTGTTAAAACAAACGTTTTTGTTTGGCCAAATCTTGCTTTTTTCGTAGAAATATCATTGAAGTGGTATAAAAGAAAATGCCCCTCATTTTTCATATGTAAGTTTCTTGTCAAGAGATCACTATTCTCATCAAAAATCATTAAGGAAACACGCTCAAATAATGATTAGTAGATAACTAGTAAAATGAAGAAAATAATAAATGAGGTTAGAAGAAAAATAACAAATAAATATAATTCGTAGTATAAGGAAAAAAGTTAATAAAAAACTCGAGGGTTTTATTTCTCGAGTTCTTTTTGTTTATGTCTTTCTTCCATTCTCTTATTACTCTCATAAATTTTTACTAATCTATGGAGATTGAATTTAAGAATGAATGCTGGTAAAACGATAAGAATTGCGTTCACTACCGCGACAGGAAGAGCGATAGTTAAGATGATATTTGGATGACCGGTGTACATGTTGTAGTCTCCTAATAGGAGAAGGAATGAGAACGGCACACTCCATAAGTGGATTGCTACACCGTATCTTGCTTCTAAGATGAAACGACCAATGTATTCGTTATCATTTGGATTCACCACTTTACCTTTGCTGAATCCAGTAAACATGCCAAGTTCTGGAACATAATTTTTCCATTTATCAACACCAATTTTCTTATAGAAGATAAGTTCTTTTCTACTGGCTTTATAGATACCTTTATCTTCTGAGAAATATTTCTCAGGCATCTTTCTAATGATCGCGGCAACGAGTCCGTCAATGAGGATTGCAACGACCACAAAGGCCACAACTAAAATGATATACATCCACCATTTATCCTTATATAAAGGATTAAAGAATGCATTTAGTGTGATGGTGATAGCCATCCCAATAACCATGATGATTGAATAAAGTAACATTATTTTTCCTCAGGCAAATAAGTTAATGGGATACCATAAACTTTTTCATAGAGTTCTTTACAAACTCTTTCGTTTTCCGCTTTCAAGAAAGCGATATTTTCTTTTTCGTCTTTACCGACATCTGGATAGATTGGTTCCATAATGTGAAGTGTATAAGCTTGGATAAATGCACCATTTTCTTCCTTTTGTTCAGTATCACGCATGGTGATGAATGTAGGAATGATTGGGACATTGTTTCTGGCCGCAAAGATGAAAGCACCATTCTTTAATGGTTTTGGTTTGCGGTAGTTCCACCACATTGATTGTTCTGGATAGATCAAGATGAAGTGGCCTCTCTTTAAGAGAATGCCGACAGATTTAATCATATCTCTCATAACAGTTGGGTTTGTAGCAAGTGGCAATGTATTGCAGTTTCTTAAAAAGAAACCGAATAATCCAGGCATTGTATAGTTACCTTCACGGATAATCTTATATAACTTCTTATGTCTTGTAGCTTTTTTAAATGCTAAATGGATTGGGACACTATCAAATGGTGAGAAGTGGTTAGATGTAATAATTGCGCCACCTTTAACTTTCTTAAGGTTTTCTAGACCTTCATATCCATCGATGACAATGCCACCTTTTTTAATCATGTGTTTAAAGAAGTAATTGGAATAGTAATTTGCCCACATAGTTTTGAACTTGCTAGTCCATTTTCTTCTTAAGTAGTCAACATCACCTGGCATTAAATGATTGAATGGAGGATCGTTCTCCACATCAATATCAAATTTACGATGTGCTTCTAAATAATGAATCTTATCGACAATCGCTTGTCTTTCCGCATTAAGAGGAGGAAGTTTAACTTCATCTTCTCTAATTCTTCTTTCGATTGGTTTATAAGGTTTCTTCGCTGGTTTACCATGTATCTTTTCATGGTATTCATTAGCTTTCGCAGCTTCAGCGTTACAGAAATCTTTAACGCCTTGAACACCTTGTAAAATTTTATCTACGACTTCTTGTGGAATGGCATCTCTATTCTTTAAGATTTGTTCTTTGGTTCCCGCCATTTCAGCGTACTTGAAGAAGTATTCTTCATACATGATGTTCTTCAAGTTCCATGGTTTGAACATTAAGTTATAGTGAATTAAGGATGGATTTTCCATTCTTTCACCTAATGGCATAACGTTCCATTTGGCTTCCACTATTTTCACTTTGCCCTTACATAAGTAGTTAAGTAAGTCTTGGTCTTGAGCCACTCTAAAGGTGACTTTTTTAAGCAATCTAATAACGCGTCTTTCTAAATTCCATTCTCTTAATTTCTTAAGATTCATGAGTAAAATACCAGCGTTAAAGTATTTGGTGTGATCCATTTCAATAACTTTATCAACATAATTTCCGAATTCTGGATATAGTTGAACAGATGCATCTGGGATAGCGCCCACTAAGTTATCACCTAAATCAGTGAAATATAATTTTGCGACATCGTCATTTAAGACAATATCACTATCGAGATATAAACCTTTATTTAGTGTTGGGAATAATCCTGGGATAAATAAACGGTAATATGTAGTAATTGTGTAATAATCACGAACGTCTAATCTCACAGATAATGATTGCATCTTCGCAGAGACATTGAAAAATGACACAAAGATGTTCTTATTGTTTTGATATTTCTTTAATGTCTTTCTACTTTCCATTGATAAGCCTGTATGTAAGACATTAATTCTATAAGTATATTTTTTCGAGGCATGTGCCACGATACTTGCTAAGGTAGTTGATAGAAAAGGAATATAGTTATCATCAACTGTAAAGAATAAACGAACAACTTTTCTTCTTTCCATAAAAAGACCCCTCCCTGGGCCGCAAACAATAATAGCAAACAAAAAATAAAAAACAATTCTATTATGGAAAAATATACTCTACTAAACGGAAATCGTTTAGGAGAGAAGAGAGAATTCATATCTATTTCACTACTAGTGTTCACAAAGTGAACAAGGCATTCTTTTTTTCATCAATAAAGGGGTATCTAAATTTATAAAGTTACATTTTACAATGTATGTAAGATATAATTGGCAGAACAAGATACAGCAACAAAATTCATTTACAATAAGCCTACGACTGAAAACTATTTTTCTTTTCCTTTGCTTTTACAAAATTTATCAAATTATCGTAGTCATTTGGCATATTTAATTCTTTTAACAATTGTTCTTCTGAGATCAGAACATCGGGAATATAGCCCAAAATCTTGTACATTTTTTTAAGGCAAAGATTCTTAAACCGTATCTCAGACTCACGATATAAATCGGAACATTTATCTTCTTTCATTGTTAAGGAATCTAGTGATTCCTCAATGCTTTTAAATCTTTTGCATAACTCTTTTTTTCGCATAGTATCTCCAAGTTGATAAAGAATCAGTTGTTTTTTCTATTTTTAATTTGAAAACAAACCAAAAACTAAATATCCCTTCATTGTTTCATTGGTGGGTTTTTTTCCTTTTAGTGACAATTGAATTCCTCCAGAAGATAATTTTTCAAGAAAAAATGAATCTGTATCAATTAGTTTCAATTCAAAGGATTTACTTAATTCACCAAAATATTTAAATATTTCACTATCTATTAAAGTTCTATCAACTAAACTGGCACTTAGGGAATAAGACTTAGCAAATCTTAAGACCAAAAATTGCAAAAACTCGCAATAAGAAGAAGAAAAATTAGAATAAAGTAATTCCTCTGAATAACCATTTACTTTTAAGAGATTAAACATATTCTCAAATTCATCTTTATGTAAAAAAGACGATGGGTTCCAGCAAATAATCAAATCCATTTTCATTTTCGCAAGATCATTTAATACACTCCTATCAAAAAAATCGCCAGTTATCAAAATAAAATCTTCCTTTTCTTTAAATCCGTTCTTTAATAACTTTTTCCTAGTCATTAAAACACAGTCTTTGTTTTTATCAATCGCGACAACAAAATGTCCTTCATTTAGTAAAGCGAGAGTTGATTCTCCAGTGCCACAGCCGATTTCAATGATGTTCCGAAAAGAGCCTAATTTCTTTGCGAACTGAGAATAAACACCGGCTTTTGCATAAGCTTTTGCATCAATTTCCCATCTTTCAGCATATTCTTTAGATTCCATAAATCAGTTCCTTTAATCTTAAATAAATATTTATAATTTTTATCAACGAACTCAATATATATTTTATGATGTAATCAAACAAATTTTAACAATAAAAAAGACACTGATTATATCCATCAGTGTCTATTCTTCTTAATTGGCAGGGGTGACAAGAATCGAACTCGCATCAGCGGTTTTGGAGACCGTTGCACTGCCATTGTGCTACACCCCTATATGCCTAAAAGATTATAAACTACG
>JAEEGK010018759.1_pt1 | contig 14920 bp, 6 predicted proteins | sample 8958771 | NCBI WGS metagenome assembly JAEEGK01 (sample SAMN16246547, study PRJNA631951) | gut metagenome | biome: gut microbiome; feature: rumen; material: SC-attached | host: Bos | place: Iran: Karaj | collected 2018-10 | reverse complement strand
TTTTAATTAATTTAATAGAATAATTTCTTCTCATTTTTATTATTATTATTATTAATAAAAAAATAATGAAAAATTTCCTTCAAAAAAAGAAAAAAAATAACAAAAATTTAACCGAAGAAGAATCAATAAAAATCGCAAACGAACTTCGAAAACTTTCAAGAATGAATTATTTACAAAAAAGAACACAACAACAATTAGATTTATTCAAAAGACAAATCGAAGACGAACAAAAATTATTTGGAGGATTAAATTTATCAAAAGAAGAAATCAAACGAAATGAAATTAATAAAAAAATATTCGAAATCGCAAACGAAAACATTAAAAATAATTACAATCAAAATCGATTTGAATTCGAAGAAAAAGACGAAATTAATAATAATAATAATAATAACGATCAAAACATCAAAAAATTATATGAAAGATACAATAAAAAAAACAATAATTTTAATTCAGAAGAGAATGATGATGATTTGTGGGAAAATGAACAAAAAAAAAAAACCGGAATTAAATTCGGAGCACAAAATGTAAAAAACGATAATTATAATTTATTAATAGAAAATCCAATAAATTACATAAAAAAAGAATTATTAAAAGAAATAAAAACAACAAACATTGAAAACATCGAAGAAAAAATTCTAGAAAAAAACATTTTATCATCAAATATTAATAAAAATCAAACCGAAAAAAACACAAACGAAGATTATTTAAAAATAATCAAATTTCAAAAAGAAAATCTTCCAATTTTTCAATATAAATCACAAATTTTAGAACTAATTTCAAAAAATCAAATTATTTTCATTCAAGGCGAAACAGGCAGCGGAAAAACAACACAAATTCCACAATATTTAAACGAAAATAACTACACATCAAACAACAAAAAAATCGCAATCACTCAACCAAGAAGAGTCGCATGTCTCAGCGTCGCATCTCGAGTAGCATATGAAATGAACTGCAAATTAGGACATGAAGTTGGTTATTGCATACGATTCGAAGAAAACACATCAAAACAAACAAAAATCAAATTCATGACAGAAGGAATTTTACTACAAGAATTTCTTACAGATCCTTTATTATCTAATTATTCAGTAATCATCATCGACGAAGCACATGAACGTACAATTTATACTGATATATTATTATCTTTATTAAAAAGTATCATTTTATCAAATAAAACTCTCAAATTAATCATTTCAAGCGCGACTTTAACAAACAAATCCCTTTTTGAATTCTTCAGTGATTTTGACCCCCCCTTTCTTAACATTCCAGGGAGACGCTTCCCAGTTGATATATACTATTCCAAAGAACCCGAAGCAGATTATATAGAAGCCAGTGTCATAACCGCCCTTCAAATTCATATCACCCAGCCCCTTCCAGGAGATATACTAATTTTCCTCACCGGCGAAGAGGAGATAACTTTAGCTAAAGAAATGTTATATAACCGAACGAAAGGATTGCAAGATAAAATCCCAAATTATATAATTTTACAGTTATTTAGTAACCTCCCTTCCGAAGAGCAAATTAAAATTTTCATGAACTACCCCAATCAAAGAAAAATTATTCTAAGCACTAATATTGCCGAAACGAGTCTAACTATAGATGGAATAGTATATGTTATAGACTGTGGTTTTTCAAAGCAAATATGTTTTAATCCCAGAAATGGATTAGAAACTTTAGCTATAGCACCTATAAGTAAAAACTCAGCTATTCAACGTGCAGGAAGGGCAGGTAGAAACCAACCAGGAAAATGTTTTAGATTATATACTGCATATTCATATAAAAACGAACTCGAAGATGAAACAATTCCAGAAATTTTAAGAACTAATCTCATAACAATAGTACTATTATTAAAAAGCATAGGCATCGATGACCTACTTAATTTCGATTATATAGATATACCCCCTAAAGAAATTCTTATACGTGCTTTGGAACAATTATACGCTTTAGGTGCATTAAATGAAGAAGGAATTTTGACTGAAATTGGAAAAAATATGAGTTTGTTTCCTATGAATCCCTGTTTAAGTAAAATAATAATAACCAGTGTTGAATATAAATGTTTAGATCAAATTATTACTATTGTAAGTATGTTAACTTTAGGTAATAATGTTTTTTATAAAGATAAAGATGATGTTAAAATTTCTAATAAATTAAAAGAAAAATTTATTATCAGCGGAACAGGCGATCATTTTACGTTATTAGAAGTTTATAATCAATGGAAAGACAGTGATTATTCAGGTTTGTTTTGTAAAGAACATTACATTCATTCTAAAAGTCTAAGAAAAGCAAGAAATATTAAAGAGCAATTGATTAATATTTGTAAAAAAATTGGGATTGATTATGATGATGAAAGTTTGTCAATTAATAATGAAAATACGATTAATAATATTAAAAAATGTATTATAACTGGGTTTTTTTATAATACTGTTCATTTATGTAGTGATGGTAATTATCGCACGGTGAAAAATCCGCATGTTGTTAATATTCATCCGAGCAGTTGTTTGTTTAAAGAAAATCCAAAATGGGTTGTTTATTTTGAATTGGTTTATACTAGTAAGGAATTTATGAGAGAAATCATTGAAATTAAACCGGAGTGGTTAATTCAAATTGCGCCTTTTTATTTTAAAAATTTGGATATAAAAGTTGAAAAAAAAATTAAAAATGTTGGAACTAATAAAATTAATTATTAAATATTTTTTTTCAATATTTTTAATTAAATTATAAATTCAATTAATTTTTTAAAGAAAATGAAAAAAAAATAATAAAATTTAAATATTAATTTTTATTTTATTATTATTAAATATCTAATTTTATAAATATTATGAAAATTTAGTTAAAATATCTTCTAAACTTTCTGTATTAATACTAATTTCAGAAACTTCATGATTCGTATTTTTCATATTCAAAATTTTACTAAACAATTCACCTTGATTTTCTTGAATAATATTAACAATCAATTCAAACGAATTATCTTTATTAACATGCTTTAATTTAATATTATCACAATAATCTTTAATTTCATTTAAAACATTAATTAACTTATTAACATAAACATTAACATTATTTTCATTTTCATTAAAAATTTCTCTTATTTCATCATCAATTTGAATTAAATTATAAATTTGATTATCAATAATAGAATTATTTGAATCATTAATAAATTTAATATGAATTGTATAACCAATACTAAATTCAATTTTTAATTTCTCTGGATTTCCAATGCACATAAAATTACCTAATTTAAACCAACTCACAGTGTCACATAAAACTTCTGCTTCTTCCATACTATGCGTAGTTAAAATCATATTGTATTGTTTGCCTGAATTACTTAATTTGTTTATGTTTTTCCACATTCCTCTTCGACTTTCTGGATCTACTGCACTTGATGGCTCATCGAGTAATATTAAATTAGGGTAGCCCATTAATGCTATTGCGAAGGTTAATTTTCTTTTGTTTCCTCCTGATAAATTTTTGCAGAGAGTTTTTTTATAACTTTTTAAACCGAATCTTTCTATTATGTTATCGGCTGATTCAGTAACACCTTTTAAACTTCTAAAATAATTAATCGTTTGTTTAACAGAAGAATAATCAAACAAAGGATTTTCTTGTGGACAATATCCAATAGATTTTCTTATAGTTTCAAAATCTTTTTGATTATCTAATCCAAATAATTTTATAGTTCCCATATCATAAAGAATTTGATTAGTTATGCATTTAAATGTAGTTGATTTTCCACTTCCATTAAAACCTAATAAACCAAATTTTTCATTTGGTTCTAATCCTAAATACAAATTTCTAACTGCGCGATTATTCAAACCAAAACAACTAAAAAATGTTTTAGAAACATTATTAATAATAGTTGTTAATAAATGAGAATTATTTAAAACTTTTTGTTTTTCTTTTTTTATGTATTTTTTACCAATTTCTTCATTTGTTTGAGTGTTTAAATTTTCATTTTTTGTTGTTGTATTTTTATTTGTTGTTGTTATTAAATTTTCATTTAATTTATTTTCATCTTCTAAATTTGAATTTTCTACAATGTTTGTAATTTCATTAGAAAATTCAACAATAATATTATCATTTAAATCATCTTTTTTAAAACACAATTCAAATAAAATGTAATTAAACAATTTCGGAATTAATCTCATTTCAAATCCAACAAAAATCAAAAGATAAACAACAAACTGAATTAAATAAGTAACAACTTGATTTTTAATAACAGTCCAAATATTATTTACAATAAATTTTCTATATTCATAAAAAATACTCAATTTTAACAATCCCATAAACAAACAACTGCTCGGAAAAACATCACTAAAACTAATTTTAAATTTATTATCAACTTCATCATAACCTACAATAAAATCAACAGCAATCAAACCAATTCCAACGAAATTAAAAACTAAATTACAAAATGTTAATCCACTATTTGAATTATCTATAATAAAAGAAAATGTGTATATAATAAAAATCGAAGGGAAAAAATAACATATTATTATTATTAATGAATACCAATACATATTAGAAAACCAAACTAAAATTAACATTAAAAAAAATAAATAAATTAAAAATTTTATAAAATCTATTATTAAATTTCCTATCCAATAAGCGTAAATATTTTCACCTGATAAAAATAAAAGATGTTTTATGTTATTTATTCTATTTGAAATTGGGTTTTTTATCATGTTTGATAAAAATGAACTAAATGAAATCCAAACCATAATTACTGAATAAATACTAACGACTAAATTTAATATTTTTACTGTGTCTGAAACTTTTATGTCATCTTTTATTCCTGAAAATGTATCAAAAATAGAAAAATAATTACCTGTTTGATTTTTATAAAATACATTTAAAATCATATTCGTTGTTATTATAAAATATTCAGGTTGATATTCTCTATATAAATTATAAATTTTAATATTATTTTCTTCTTCTTTTTTAAATACTAAAAATGATTTTTCGTTTTTGTATTTGGAATTTTTATAAAACCAATCATCAATTTTTTCAATCGATTCAAATTCATTTAAATCGAGTTTTTTAAATTCAACTTTATTTTCCTTAACAAAATCAGATTCAAATAAAAAATTAAATTCTTTTTCATCGCCATCAATCGCATAATAAATAGGATCATATTTAAATAATTTATTGTAATTTATTGTTTCTATTGATAAAGTTGATTGAACTTTGTCATTTATTGCTAAATAAAAAGTTATTAATAATAAACCAGTTAAAATTTCTATTATAAAAACGGATTTATTTCGCCATAAAGGAATTAAATTTTTATATGTGTTGTCTAAAATTTGTTTTAAAAAATCAGCTTGTTTTTTTTGATGAAAATTTTCGCTTTCGATAATAATATTTTCATTATTAATTTCATTTTCATTTTGAATATTTGAAGTTTCGTTTATTATTTTTTTATTTTCTTGACTGAAATTTTTATCATTTAATTTTAAAAAAACGTCTTCTAATGTTGTTGTTGAAACTGTATAATTTTCTATTCCACAATTAATTTTATTTTCATTTATTATTCTAAATAATTCATTAATATTTTCATTAATATTTGAGAAATTTATTGAATAAACACCTTTTGATTCTATTTTTACTTCAGCTGAATTGTCGATTTGTTTTAATTGATTATATAAATCATTTCTTTTCGCTCGATTTGAAATTTTCGAATCGATTAAAATATTAATATTAAATCCACAAGGGTATTTACTCTTCAAATAACTCGAAGTTCCACTACAAATATACCTCCCTTCATTCATAATTCCAATTCTATCCCCTAAATATTCCGCTTCATCCAACGAATGCGTAGTTAAAATTAAAATTCTATCATCTTTATAATTTTTTAAAAACTCCCACAATTGTTTTTTCGCTATAACATCCATTCCACTCGTAGGTTCATCCAACAAAATTAACTTCGATTTCCCAATCAACGCCAACGCAATACACAATTTTCTTTTTTGTCCTCCTGACAAATGATCAGCAATATCATCAGCTTTTTCAATTAATTCTAATCTATTAAGTAAATCAACAATTTCAATATTATTCGCTTTTTTTCCTTTCAATTCAGACATATAAACTAAATGTTCTTTCACAGTCAATTCTTTAAAATATAAATCTTCTTGAGTACATAAACCAATGTTTTCATAAAGAAACTTCTTATTTTTTATCAAAGAAATTCCATTTAATTCAATGTCACCTTCATCAACTTCTAAAATGCCTGAAATCATACTAATTAATGTTGTTTTTCCTGCGCCGTTGTGACCTAATAAACAAAAAATTTCGTTGTTGAAAATTTCACCGTTGAAATTATTTACTGCTTTAACGTCACCGAAAATTTTGTATACGTTTTTTATGTTTAAGTAATTTTTTTGTTGCTTTAATTGTTTGTTTGTTTCGGTTATTTCTTCGTGGTTTATTTCAAATTGAGTTAAATGTTTGTCGTCTTTGGAATCTATTGTAATTTTCTCGCCGATTTCTTCATCGTTGTCGTTTGAACAAAATGTTAAAAAACCTTCTTTGTACATTATTGTTATTATTGCGATTGAAAGCATTAAAATAATTGAAATTATTTGAATTACTATTATATTAAAAAGCGAAATTGAATCATTTTTAGTGAAAAATAATTTTTTATTCATTCCAACTTCAAAATTATCGATTAATAATAAAATATTAAAATTCGCAATTAAATTTATGTTTGGAAATAATAATAATAAAATTTTTAAGTAATAATTTACATTCGGATCTAAAATATAATTTCCTAATAAAGATAAAATAATATAAATAGATTTCATTAATCCACTCGATGAATCTTTATGCATAAAAGTTGTAATAAAAAAAACATAAGAAAATAATTGAATTTCAAATAAAAATAAAGAAAAAAAAATCGAAATAAAAAAATTATTATGATAAAATAAAGCAAAATTCGTAATCATTGAACATAAAAGTAAAGGAACAAAATGAACACTCAAAAAATAAACAAACCAACTTAAATTATATTTAATTATTGTAATTCCTTGTCTAAATAATAATAAATTCAATTTTTTTTGCTTTTCTTCAACAATTGAATCTAACAAATCTGAAAAAGACATTAAATAACAAATAGCTAAATACATTCCAAGAATTGAAGAAACATTTTCTTGCCCAAATCCATTTAATAATGGCCTTGTTTTCATTGGCAAACTTTCTATTATTAAATTCAATTTTGATTTTTTTAAATAATTTGTAAATATTTCTTGAGCAATTAAAAATCTATCAGTTATATTATTCATTTTAATTATTTCATCATTAATGTTTTGGTTTGATTTTGAGTATGCTAAATGATTTTTAAGTTTACCTAAATTATTAAGTTTAATCATATTATCTTTTAAATTAAAAATAATACTCTCATTTTCCTCATCTTTAAATTTTAGTTCAAACATAACCATCATTTTATAATCTTGATCTTCATAATCATTATCATAAAAATTATCATATTCTTTCATATCTTTAAAATTCATTACAAGTGTTTTTTCTTTTATTATTGAATTATTAATAATTGAATATGAAATATTTTGTAATTCCTTATTTTCAACTATGTTTGCAATTAACATTTTTTCTTCGTTCGAATTAAAAAAACCTGCTGAATCTTTAGCAAAATTTATTATTTTTTTTTGATAATAATGAGAAATTCCTTCTTTGCTATCAACATCATCAATCAATTGCTTTCCAGCGAGACTAAAAAGAAAAATCAAAATCGAAGGTAAAAAACAAATAAAAAAAGTTTTTATATAATGTCGCTTTAAAACACAAAATCTTATTTTTAAAATGGCAATCATTTTAAATAAAAATAAAATTATTTTAAAATATAGATAAAAAATAATTTGTTTACTTAAAATAATAAAAAAATCAGAAAAAAGATAAAAAATAATTTAATTAAAATAAAACCAAAATTTATAAATTTTAAATAATTAAATTCAAAAAAATATAATTTAATTTAAAAAATGAATCTTAATAATAAAAATAACAATACGAATGAATATGTAGAACTAATAAATCGTTATTCATTTCCAGTTTCATTTGATTATTTATCACCTTTAATAAACGATTTTCAAAACATTGGAAATTTATTAAACATTTTACAAAAAAACATTTTTTCTGAACCTGTAATGATAAAAGGCACAAATTTATTTTCAATAAACAATTTCTTTTTTTTTACTTATAAAAATTTAAATATTTACATGAATGTCGAAGAAAATATTCAAACTGACTATTTTTCTTCTATTAAATTTAATATTTATAAAACTCAACCTGAAACTTTTGGTTTTAAATTAGGAATTAATTTACATTATTTAAATAGTGAATTTTCTTTGTTATTTTTTATTATTTATTTACCAAAACAAAATTTTAATCATTTTTTAATTAATGTTAGTTTAAATGAACAAATTTTCACATTGAAATTATTAAAAAAAACTATTGAATTAAATCATAAATTAACTTTTCATCATTCGAGTATTTTATTAAAAAATAATTTCGATTTTATTAATAATTTATTATTAAATTATTCTATTTATAAATTTATTATTCCTTACGCAACGAAAATTGAAAAATATAAAAATAAAAATGATTTTTCGAATATGTTAGAAAATGATATTTATAGAGTTTCTTTAAATGATAAAAAAGTAAAATACAATAATTTTTTCATTCAAATTAAAAAAATCAGTCAACATAAAAATTCTTGTAAAATTTTCTATGAAATTAAAAAAATCGATGACATTAATCAAAAACCTTCTTCAAATTCAATCACTTTTTTTTATAAAAAAATCACTGAAAATGTTACTTTTTTAAATATAAAAACTATTTATTATAATTTTAAATATTCAAATGAAAATAAAAATTCATTTGATAAATATATAAATAAAATTTTTCAAAATCTTCAAAATTTATGTGATTCTTATTTTAAAAAACAACAAAATAAATTTATTTGTATAAATTAATTTTAGAAACATTAATTTATATATAATTAAATTTTTTAATTATTGAGAGTGAAAAATATAAATTTTTATGTTTATAATAAAAAAAATTTGTTCGAATTGTAAAAAAAAAATATGTTTTAATTTAAGTATTATTAATATTTAATATAAATAATATTATTTATAATTTTATTTATAACTTTAAAAAAAATGTTAAACTAACATTTTAATTTATAAACTAAATAAAATTATAAATAAAGTAAAAAACTATTATTTAATATTTTTATAAATAGAATTTAAAATTTAATTATTTTATTAAATAAATAAATAAATAATAAAATATTATTTATTTAATTTTTACTATCTTCTTTAGAATCTAATTTTTCCGAACTAACATCCGCATCTTTTAATTCTTTTTCTTTATCAGAAAAAGGTTCATCTTCATTTTGATTCCCAAAACATTTAAAACCAAAAATTAAAAACGACATTAACCACCCAAAAATATTATATTTCATAATCAAATTCAAAGCAAAATTTTCATTTTCTTTTTTATACTTATCTCTCAAAACACCATAAACATAAATCGAAGGAACTTCCCCAAAAATCTTCAAAAACAAAACATAAATCGCATAACTAAAACCTTTCAATGACAATCTAACCGAATTAATTAAAATTCCTTGTAATAAAGGCAAAGTCGATGAAGTTAAAATTAAATAAATAATAACTAACAAAAGTAAATAAAATTTATCTAAATTCGTTAAAATCGGAATTAAATTTCCGCATAAACAAGCCATTGAATAAAAAATTAATAAAATAAATGGAATACATTTATGATTATAATTACCAAAAATTAAAGATAAAATATAATTTGAAAATAAAGAACCAATTTGACCAATTAATGTAATAAATAAAATAGCAAATAAATTAAAATTATTTTTTACAAAATTTGAATTATTATTATTATTTTTATAAAAATCGCTGTATGTAAAATTACTATTCACAAAATCAACTGACCAAAATAAAAACGCTGTTTGACAAAAATAAATAACCGAAGCGGAAAATAAAGTACAAAAATAAATTCCAGAAAATATTTTCATTATTTTCTTAAAAAAACTTATGTTTTTCGTACTATCATTACTAGAACGTATTTTAAACATACTAATATTTGAACTATCTCTATTGCTACTTATTTCTATTGTATCATCATCGTTTTTATAACTAAATTTTTCAATATTATTCAAATCATCAATTAAAATAACTTTACTAGAAAAATATAAATTCGATTTACACATTAAAATAATAGATAAAAACATTAAAATTAAACTTTCACATAAAAATTCTTCTTTAAATTTATTTTTAATAAAATAATTCAAAACATAACCAATTTCAAACCCAAAAATTTTACCAAAATTTATTAATGCTAAATTAAGAGTTTTTCTTTTATTTATTCCAAATTGATCAATCCAAACTGGAATGTAAATGTTTATTATTATTATTCCACATCCACTTAAAAATAATCCACCCATTATTAAATAAATATTAGTTGATATGTAAAAAATTATTAAACTCAAAGCACCAATAAATAAAGAAAAACTTATCAATCTCTTTCTATTTTGATTATTTATTGTTAATAATAATATTATTGTTCCTACAAATTCACCTAAAAAATAAATGCTCCCTAATAAACCAAATGATGTTAATGTTATTTTGTAATATTCTGTTATTGATTGCTGATTTGATATTAATATACTTAATGTTGAACTTGAAAATATTGTTATCCATAAAAATAACATAAATATTGAACGACGTTTTGCTTGTTTTAATATAAATTTTTCGGGTAAATGAGTTGATATTAAACCTATTTTTAAATTTGTGTTTTCCATTTTTTTTATTATTATTATTATAATATTATTATTTTATTATTATTATTAATAATAATATTAAATACGTATATTTTATATTATTATATAATTTTATTATTTAAATTTAATATTAGATTATTATAAATATAATAAAAACAAATAAATTTAATTTAAATTTAAGCTTAAAAAAAATAATTATTATAAGTAAATAACTTATTTAATAATAATTAATGAAAAAAAAAACATTTAATTCATAAATAAAAAAAAAACATAAAACAAAAAATTTTAAATTCTTTTATTAAAAATTATTTCATTATTTAAAAATTATCATTATAATAAAAACAAAAAAATAAAATAAAAAATTAAAAATAAAATTCGTTTAATAAAAAATAAATTAAAATATAAATGCAAAACAAATATGAAGTAATAGGCGTTGTAGGAGAAGGAGCATATGGAATAGTATACAAATGTCGTAACAAAAACAACGGAAAATTCGTAGCAATAAAAAAATTCAAAGAAATCGACGACGATCTCGTAAAAAAAACAATGAAACGTGAATTAAAAATGCTTCAATTAATGCATCATGAAAACATAGTCGACTTTCAAGACGCATTTAAACGAAAAGGAAATTTATTTTTAGTCTTCGAATACGTAGAAAAAAATCTTTTAGAAGTTTTAGAAGAATCACCAAAAGGATTAGATCAAAAATTAATTCGTCATTTTATATTTCAATTATGTAAAGCAATAAAATATCTTCACAGTCAAAATGTAATTCATCGTGACATAAAACCAGAAAATTTATTAATAAACGAAAAAAACGATTTAAAACTATGCGATTTTGGCTTCGCTCGCGTCATTTCAAACAAAGAAAAATTAACTGACTATGTAGCAACAAGATGGTATAGAGCACCCGAACTTCTACTCACTCAAGGAGAATATGGACCAGAAGTTGATTATTGGGCAATTGGATGCATCATGGGAGAATTATCAGATGGAAATCCTTTGTTCCCAGGAGAAAATGAAATCGATCAAATTCATTGTATTCAAAAAGTACTCGGAAATTTAACTGAAGAACAAATCGAAATGTTCTATACTAATCCTGTCTATAATGGAAAAAATCTACTCGAAGTTAATAAACCTGAAACGTTGGAAAGAAGATATTTGGGAAAATTAAATAAAGTCGCGATTAGTTTCATGAAAGGGTTGCTGGAACTTGAACCCAAAAAAAGACTTAATGGAATTTCGGTTTTTCAACATCCGTATTTGAGTAAGTTGGTTGAAAAAGAACAAAGAATTGAAAGCCAAAGACAAATGCAAGCACAGATGAATATTAATTTTAATAATAATAATAATGTTAATTTCGAAAATAAAAAAGAAAATAAAGAAAAAGATAATAATACTGTTAATATACAAATGCTTAAAATTAAACCTTTACAACATAACAATAATAATAACAATAATAATAACAATAATAATAACAATAATAATAATAACAATAACAATAATAATAACAATAATAATAATAATAACAATAATAATAACAATTATAATAACAATAACAATAATAACAATAATAATAACAATAACAATAATAACATAAATAATAATCATAATATTCCAAAAACTGAAAGATTAAGTCCCTCTCAAAACCCAACAAGAATAACAAACATTAACATTATTAACTATAATAATTATGCAGGAGATAATTATTATCCAGAAAATGATAATAATACAAATAATATTAATCAAAATACAAATAACATAAATAACAATAATAATAACAACAACAAAACAACACAACAAAAGAAAAAGAAAAAAACAAATTCAAATGCCAATTCAATAAGCATGAATAAAAAAAATAATAATAACAAAACAGCAACATCAATAAATTTCAACCAAAAAGAAAAAGATAATGTAAATTTAGTAAGTTTTGTTTCTTCAGTGAACGGAAATAATAACATTTTAGACAATGCATATAAAACATTTTATCAAAAAAACAAAGAAAAAGACATTTATAACATTGAAATTGATTTACAAAATTGTAATTTAAATGAATCAAATGAAAATATGAAAAATTATATTCACAATGAAATTATTCAAGAAGAAGAAGAATATGATAGTAATAATAATTATATTAATGGTTATTATTATAATGATATTAATAATAATATTAATAATATAAATTATTATAATAATGATAACAATTATTTTAATGATAATAAAAAAAAATATTTATCTAATTTTTATAAACCAAATAATAATAAAAATAAAAATAGTGAACATTCTCCTGGAAAAGTAACAAAATTTTATAATAAAAATAAATCACCTCCAAAAAATAATTATAATAATAATAATTATAATAATTACTATGTTCATTTGCCTGTCATTCCAAAAGGAACAGTATTTAATGGTTATAATCAATTAAATGGGTATAAAAAATATACAGGATATTATTAAATTATATTTGATATATTATTAATTATTAAAATATAAAATAAAAAAATGTTTTAGGGAAAATATTCATTTCATATTTAGAATTAATATTAAATTAAATTTTTTATTTTTTATAATTATATATTTATATATATAAATAAATATATATTAATTAAGAATTAAATTTTATTAAATTACATTTATATTATTAAATTAAATATTACTATATTGACTATTATCATTTTCATTTTCTTCATCTTCTTCTTCATTTTCATTTGAATTTATTATTTTATTATTATTAATTTCATAATTTTCATTATTATCATTATTATTATCAATTATTATATTTTCATTATTTAAATTATTAAATTTTAATTTTTCTTTTAATAAATTATTTTCATTTTTTAAATTTAAATTTTCTTCTTTTAAAGTTAAAATTTTATTATTAAATTTTACATCAATATTTTCAATTTCTTTAAAAGAATTTTCAATAGTATTTGATAATTTTTCATTTTGTTGCATTAAAATTTTATTATTTTTTTTTAATTCTTCATTTTCTTTTTTAATTTTTTCACTTTCTTCAAAAATTTTTGAATATTTTATTGACAAACTTTCAGAAATGTCTTTTGATAATTCATTAATTTCTTCAAAATTATTAATATTTTTTTTATTTTTATTTTCTTTATTTTTATGATTAAAATTATTTAAAATTTTATTATTTTTTTCTAATTCTTGAATTTTATTATTTAATGAAATATTTTTTTCATTTAATTTTTGAAAATTATTTTTCATATTTAAAATTTCATTTGTTAAATTTGTTTTAGTAAACGAAATTTCTTTTAATAAATTATTTTTTTTTTCAATTTCTTTTTTTAAATTTTCAATTTCAGTTTCTTTATTATTAATAATATTTTTTAATTCATCATTTTCTTCTTTAATGTTTCCAATGTCAAATAAAATTGAAGTTTTAGAATCTTTAAATTTAAATTCTTTTTGTTTTACATCCAAACTTTTATTTAAAATTTTAATTTTTTTATTTAAATTATCATTTAAATTATTTAAATTTGAAATTTCATTTTCTTTATTTTTTAAATTATTTTCTAAAATGTTTATTTCTTTATTTAATTTATTATTATGTTCATATAAATTATTTGATTTTGTTTTTGAAAATTCAAATATTTTTTTTTCTAATTTATTAATGTATTTTTTTTGAGAATTTAAATTTTTTTCTAAAATTAATTTTTCATTTAATAATTTTTCATTTATTGTCTTTTGAATTGAAAGATCTTTTGAAAGATTTGAATTATTTTGTTTTAAAATTGTATTTTCATTTTGAAGTTCTAAAATTTTTGAAGAATTTTTTTCTAGTTTATTATTAATAATATTAAAATCTGATTTTAATTGATTATATTTTTTTATTTCTTTTAAATCATTTGAAGATAAAGAATTTATTTTATTTGAAAACATTGATTATTTAATTTATTAATAAATGAATAAATTCAATTGAAAAAAATATTTATTTTAATTATTAAAAAATAAAAAAATAAATATAAAAATTATCAATGATTTATTTATTATAAATAATTATTTATGTTTTTAAATTCTTAATTATAAATTATTAAAACAAAAAAAATGGGGATTGGGGATTGGGGATTGGGGATTGGGGATTGGGGA